>Ga0315273_10000503_pt1 | contig 41548 bp, 49 predicted proteins | sample YL17G02_0_MG_FD_205753 | JGI IMG/M metagenome (GOLD analysis project Ga0315273, IMG submission 205753) | Sediment microbial communities from Yellowstone Lake, YNP, Wyoming, USA - YL17G02_0 | ecosystem: Environmental > Aquatic > Freshwater > Lake > Sediment | place: USA: Wyoming | collected...
AAAACCAACTTACGTTAACCACGATAATTTAGACCCAAGGAAAGCAAGAGGGGTTATCGTAGATTCTGCAATGGAATACATACCAAAGTATGATCTTTGGAAAATACATATCATAACCCTTTGGGATCGAACCAAGGATGAAAAACTAGTCCAGTCTATTCTGGAAAGCGATCGCAGCGGGTACTCAATGGGTGCAAGTGTGGCCGCATTTATCGATTCTATTTGCGGAAAAATCGATAACATGGATGCCAGCTCCTGCATGCATGCTAAAAATAAAGGTGAAGTGTTTGGGAAGGAAAACAGACTGTCCTATTCTTTATGTACTGGAACTGTTTTCTTCGAAACATCCAAGGTAGATGATCCTGCGGACCCTACTGCATGGAGTAGTGATGTCATGGTATAGACTTCCTGTACACTTCTGGGTATACTGCTCGCATATACCCAGGAGTTTCCATGTCGCACTGGATCGAGCTTGTAGAGCCGTTTCTTTTAGAACCCTTGCCGCAAGGCACCACTCAAAAACAAAAAGCTAACTTTGTTTGCCCTCATTGTGGGCAACCTCGCCTACTCTCAATTGTTAACTGGGTCAGGAAATTCAAAACACAAAATGAAAGCCATAAGGGTTGGTGTCTTTCATGTATTTGTAAGCTGGAAGAACGAAGAGAAAGCCTATCAAGAAAGCTTAAAGGTCGCCCCGGGAAACCGCACACAGAGAAAGCAAAAGAGAAAATACGTGAAGTGCAATTAAAGCATTGGAACAATCCACAATTTAAAGAACCTAGGTTGTCCAAAATCAGGGAAATGTGGCAAGACCCGGAGTTTCGACAAAGACATTACTTGGCATCTAATACAGATGAGGTCAAACAAAAGAGACGCACAGCCTTAGAGGAAGTTTGGTCTGATAAGGAACGTGTAGAAAATCAGTCAGTATTGGGAAGAAAGGCATGGGAGGAAAATAGGGAATTAAGGCTTGAGAGAATAAGAGCACCGGAGGTCCTGGAGAAAAGGAGAAATACTTTAAAGTTAAAATTCGAAAACCTTGAAGAGAAGCAAGCATGGGCTAATCGTTTACAATCGTCGAGAACACCTGAGAGACTTTCTGAACGGTGCACCTTAACTGCGGAAGAACAAAGTGCGGTCTCGACTAGGTTTAAGTATCTTGGGTACAAGAATAGTCGCCATCATCTGGAGTGCCTCAAGTGCGGGTTTATCTCCAAAAGAAAGCGCCAAAGATATGGGCGCGATTGTTCTTTCTGCTATGACCAGAGAACCTGCAAAACAGAAAACTCCATTAAAGATTGGCTATTATCTTTAGGATTTCCATCCACAAAACTTAGAATCCAAAGAAAAGAATTGGATATTTTCATCGAAAGTCTGGGTCTGGCAATAGAGTATTGTGGATTACATTGGCATAATGAGAATAGCCCAGAGCCAAGACTGCGAAACTACCACAGAGATAAAATGCTGTTGGCGAAATCCCATGGAATCAAGTTGATTACTATTTTCGAAGATGAATGGTTAGAGCGCCAGCCACAGGTCAAAGGTTTTTTACTTTCCGTTTTAAAGTTGAACGCTAAGATTCCTGCAAGGAAGTGCAGGGTAAGTGAAATAGACAAGGTTGATGCTTTTGAATTTTTGGATGCTTTCCACATACAGGGTCCAGTTCAAGGCTCTACTTATTTAGGGCTTTATTTTGAATCAGATTTGGTTGGGGTTCTTGTAGGGGGTTCCCACCATAGGGGGAACGAAGGTGCCGTGCTTAAGCGCCTCTGTTTTAAATCGGGGCTTACGGTTGTAGGTGGGGCCTCGAAGCTGTTCAAAGTATATCGAAATATTATCGAAGCTAAAAACCTTGAAAAAATTATTAGTTGGTCTGATAACCGTTGGACGACGGGCGGCATATATCAAAAACTGGGGTTTGCCCTGAAAGCTGAACTGGGGCCGGACTATCAGTACGTGAAGCGTCAGAAAAGGTACTCAAAACAATCTTTACGAAAAACAAACGCAGAAGTTCTCTCCGGGAAGACAGAAAAAGAACTTCGCGAAGAGCAAGGGTATAATCGTATCTGGGACTGCGGTAAGAAAACTTGGGAGTGCAGTACTTCGTAGTGCCATTCAGTCCCAGAAGACCGCCAAATGCCACCTTGCTATATTAACACCATGAGCATAATTAAATTTCCCCAAAAGATATCTCCAGAAATACGAGCCGTCTTGGAGTTAGCGGGCGGCATTGATAGCTTGCTCGCTCCTTATTTGAGCGGAGGGGGAAACATTACCCTTCTGGTTGCGGTGATGGCCAATCGCCTGGGCGAGGTTATTCGGAGTAACCAACCGACTATCGACAAAGATCTTTATGAGATTTGTAATGAGATTCTGGTTAGAAAAATTCTCGGAGGATTTGACAATGGTGGCGATTAAATCTATCTTCCGTAACACCATATTGAATCCTGCCCTCGAAGTGTACAATTTGGGGGCGGTTGGGGCCGACGGGTCAAAGGTTTGTCCACTATACGGACAGGTTGTGGCGAACTTAAACTTGCTGGACCGGCGGGCAGTAGGTCTTAAAACAAATCTGCCCACGCGGACCAATGGCGGGATATATTGGCGCGGTTTGACTGTACCGCTTAAAACAGACAGGTAGGGATGCCGTAAAAATCCCTTGTGTTTGCCGAGCAAGTGGGTCCCTGACGATGGATCTCGGCTTCACTTCAATACCATTTGGTAAGAATTAAAGTCTGCCGCTCCGCACTTCCCAGATACCAAATTCCTTATCCATAAACTCAGGACCTTCTGGGGTACGATCTCTGAAGATAAGAGAATGGACTTGCTCGGTTTGTAACTCTGTTCCAGACAGGGATATAAACGCAGCTAGGAACCATCTCCGTCTCGGACATCTGCCCAAGGGAAGCTCCGCCCTTCAGGGCGGGGAGGATGTCACGCTGCCCCTAGAGTTTAACGCAGTGGGCGACAAGCGAGTTGTAGTTGTTTCTCTCTGGGTTGAAGTCTGACTCCTCAATGCCCACTTTGAATCCGGTTAAAAGATTCTTCAACTCAGCGACATCGTAATGCCAGACGTGGTGTCCACGGCGCTCTTCTAAAGTCTTAGGCTTGTATTTGTGAACATCACCGTTGGGTGTTGAGAAGAGCCAATGTCCGCCAGGGACCAAAACTCTCTTCACTTCATTGATGAAGGCACTGATTGGCTCAACGTGTTCAAAGGTTTCAACAGAAGTGACAACGTTAAAGCTGTTGTTTTGAAACGGAAGGTCAACGACACTTGTCCTTAGGAAGGTTAAATTTGGCAACGGGTAATAGGACTGGGCGTAGTCAACGGCTTCTTGCGAAATGTCAACACCAACAACAGTTCCTGCCAGCTTGGCAAGTTCCGCCGTACCGTATCCACAACCACAAGCAGCATCTAATATCCGGCCTGCCTTGGCGTAGGGGAAGAATTTTTTGTAAACGTCCATATGGGCTTTGATATAGGGCTGGGCTGCCAGCGAGGTTGGGACCACTCGCTCTCCAGTGAACTGAAGACCCGAGCTGTCCCACGTCTCAATGTTGTCGGCAGCAAAGAAAAACCGGTCGGTGCAGACCAAGTCCCCATTTTGATGGATGACAGATTTCGGCTCAAAGCCAAGGATGTTTTCCTTGATCTTGAAGACCTTAATCTTCTCAAGCTTCATGAAATCTAAAATCTCAACTGGCTTGGTGAACCTGACCAACGCACTCTTGAACCACAACACTGGCCCTGAGGGTGCCTTTTGCAAATAGGACGAGATGCCCTGTGGGCTCACCACGTTGGCGATAATTTTCAGGTTCTTCAAAGAGTCAACAAGTTCCTGGCAATGGGCATCGACCGCTGAACTCTGGCCTGTGGTGTGTTGGATTAAGGCGTACATTATTTTGTTCCATCTTCGATTTGAATGTAGTCGAGGCCAACCCTGATGTTGTAGTAAAGCCCTTTAAGATCTATCTTGGCAATACCAAATACCGGCACGGTGGCAGAAATCTTGGCACACCAACGTTATTGGCTATTGTAATCGCCCTTTTGTTGACATCCTCCCCTCCCTAAAGGAAGGGGATTCCCTTAACCGGCGCTCAACGTCCTGAGCGGAGAGGAGGTAAGAATGTTACGAGCTATTAGGAGTACAAGGATGAGCAGAACTTCCCGGAACCGCGACTTTCAGGGCGCTCGGCAAGCGAGGAAGGACGAGTTCTACACCTCGCTCAATGACATTGAGCTTGAACTGAAGCACTACACAAACCACTTCAAGGGCAAAGTCGTCTACTGCAACTGTGACGACCCACGATCCAGTAACTTCTTCCGCTACTTTTCTGCCAACTTTGAAAAGCTCGGCCTGAAGAAATTGATCACGGCCTGCTATCGGAGTCACGACGCCTGCCACTCCGGACGTAATGACTCTGACCGAGGTGTCTACCTGAAGTACACAGGTGGCAAGAAAGGCAACAGCACAGACGCCGAAGAGATCGACATCAAGCTGTTCACTGGCGACGGCGACTTCCGAGGTGCCGAGAGCATCAAATTGCTCCAACAGGCAGACATCGTGGTGACCAACCCACCTTTCTCGCTCTTCCGTGAGTACGTCGCACAGCTAATCGACCACAAGAAGAAGTTCTTGATCCTCGGGAACATGAACGCCGCGACCTACACAGAGATCTTCCCGCTCATCCAAAATGACCAGATGTGGTATGGTCCCAGCATCCGTAGTGGTGACCGTGAGTTCCGTGTGCCAGATAATTACCAGATTACGGCCGCTGGGTCGAGGGTAGATGAGGACGGCAACAAATACATACGGGTGAAGGGCGTTCGTTGGTTCACCAACCTCGATAATCCCGATCGGCACGTGGAGTTGGGACTCCAGAGGGCCTACAGTCCGGAAGCATACCCGAAATACGCGAACTGCGACGCGATTGAGGTCGGCATCACCATGGACATCCCTTTTGATTACGACGGCCCAATGGGAGTACCGATTACCTTCCTCGACAAGTACAACCCCGCAGAGTTCAAAATCCTCGGCTCCAGCAAGACCCTCGGCCGACCGATGTCACAGATAGCAAGAAAGGGCACCTATCAGCAGGGTGGGTTACGCTTCTACCTGTCAAACGGCGACGGAACCTATCGCCGAATGTACGAACGCATCGTCATTAGAAAAAGCAGTCGTGGCTGTTAGAACCAAAGGTAGGTGGTGAATGTTTTATTACTACGGGCGAAGAAAACAAATTGCTCACCGCTATCCATCACCTCAATACACGCACATCATTGAGCCGTTTGCAGGGTCTGCTGCTTATTCGATGTACTGGGCAGAGCAGGGAATAGAGAGGGAAGTGACACTTATAGATAAAAGTGAAGTAGTAGCAATTATTTGGAAATACCTTCTTTCCGCAAAAGAAACGGATATTAAGAATCTCCCAAAACTTAAGACTGGGGATACCCTAGATGACTACCAGCAACTATCAAAAGCGGAAAAGTTTTTGATTGGTTTCCACATCAACCCGGGTTCGGCAGTGCCAAAACTAACCGTATCAAAAGCTAGTAGGTGGGAGGCGGGGAGAAAATACATAATAAAGACGCTTCCTCTGGTTCGACACTGGAAATTTATTCATGGTGACTATTTCGATGCAGATGCAACCTTTGCAACGTGGTTTATTGACCCCCCATTTCAATGCGGCGGTTCACACTATCAGCATCAAATCAACGACTACAACGTACTGGGGGATTGGGTTAAGTCTCGCTGTGGCCAAGTTATTGTCTGCGAGGCGGAACCTGCTACATGGCTTCCCTTTAGGGATCTTGGAAGCACAGTCAACAATGGTGGTCTTAACTCAGCAAAGCGAAGAAAAGATTTGATATGGACGGGGGAGAGTGATGGTTGGCAGCCGCTATCCGCACCCAAGCCTAAAGTCAAGCGTGCCCAATACCTAGTTGAGGTAGACTACTCTCCCCCCCTGCCGTCTAAGCTTTTTGAGAGGTTGAAATGACGGTCGATTTGGATCGTGTCGTCAAATTATTGAACCTGACGACATCTGATAACGACAATGAGTCGCTGGCCGCCGCGAGGGCTGCGGAAGGGAAGAAATCGGCCATGTGCTACCGCTACATTGGTAACAAGACGCGTCTGACCGAATGGATAGTCTGCGAGATCGGGCTCCAGCCAGCGTCGAGAGCAGATTTGGCGAGCCTAGTCTTGACCATCGGCCTGATATTGCCGATGACGATGAGCCTAGCTCTCTCGGGCCTCTGCAAAGGTGTCTACGTCGTGAAATGTGAGAGATCGTTAATGGTGAAAAGCCGCTGCCCTGCATCATATATCTTTGCTTTGGCTACTTCCGGTTTTAAGGTTCGTTGGTTGAACGTTCTGAGATAGTCAGTCCACCGCCACCCCAGTCTCGTACATATGGGTTCGAAGCCAACGGCAAGCAAAGATTTGCCAGTGGAGTGTCTAAGATCTACCCAGGCCGTGACCTTCTTCGCGTCTGTCTCCTTTGAGAGCAGAGCTTTGATCAAAGTTAACAACCCATTTTCAATACTGAACCCTATCCTCGGACATATTCTTACAATTTTAACTACGGAGTTTTGTCGTCGCCTGTAGGCCAAAACCATCTTCAGGTCGCTCCCCTCGAACAAACCGAGGTAACTGCCAGAAACAAACCCTTTTAAATGATTTTCTATGAGAAATTTCTTGGCCGCATTTGGGCTAACTTCGCCTGCTGTCAGTTGTTGTGCCGGGATTCGCAGGGACCGTTCCGATATCACGTCCACCATTGCTTTTATTATTGCTGACTTTTTGTAAACTTCCTCAGCCCTGAACTGAACAATCCTCAACCCTTCCCGTTCGAACCCTTCCCGTAAATCGAAATGATAATAATTGTCAGATTTACAACTATCACTGTGATGGTACATGCCGTCCACGTTCACAAACAAGGAGTCTGAGATTTTAAAATCTGGTCTGTATTGGACTGGCAGTTTATAGCTTGGACACTTGTCATATTTTTTGAGACCGAATATGCCTTCTGCCACAAACTCAAGTTTCGTAGGCTTACCACTGTTGAGGGTACGATGGGGGTGGTCGTGTCCTTGGAAGATAGATTGAGGAATTACAACCCACCGACCATATTTCTCATCGATGAGAGTTGCAGGCGTTGAAACGTCAACGTAGGTGTCGCGGACAAGTTTAAGGTGAGGTGGTAACCTCGCTTCAACCTCTTCAATGGAAAGCCGAACGGAGAGCATACCTCTTTCGCGGTGTCCGTGACCTTGAAGTACAGAATTGACATCTGCCTCCCAAATACCGAAAACTTCATCAACGAACTTCGCCTTGGAACTGGGACCGTAAGAATCTTCAACTATTTTTACGTGGACAGGTAGGCGAGATTTTATTTCTACCAGCGTTAGCGTTCTTCCTCTGTTGTTTTTTCTAGCTATTTTAGGGTGTTTGTATTTCATCGTCACTACCGACGAAGGTGTTGTCCACCAATCCCCGTGTTCTTCGTGTTTAAATAAAGCCTTTGTTCCCATGTCCACAAAAGTTTCAGATACTATGGAGATACCTACAGGAAGCTTAGCAATAAGTTCTTGCAAACTTATTTTCTTATTTGAATATTTTGCTATGTTTCTAGAAGGTCTAAACTCCCGATACGTCCACAGCACCCAAGCTGGAGTCAGCCTTTGAGATACCCCATCAATCTTAAAGTTGGCGTGTGACCTCATACCGGTATATGAAGCTTCTTCTATTTCAACACTAAGCCCCTTTTCTCGAAGCTGTTGGAGCACTTTCAACAGTTCAGAGATGGGCTTTATTTGTTTTTTTGACCGCCTTGGGTGCCGGTGGCCCCTAAGGACTGAGGTTGGTCGTGTCCACCACTCTCCGAAAACATCATCTATAAATTTGGCTTTTTTTGAACAAGAAACATAGGTTCCTTCTTCTAGCGTCAGTTCTGGGGCAATGCCCTTTAGCTTTAGTAGCAGATCGCCAACGGGGGGGATTCTTTTTTCTCTTCTTTGTTTACTACCTCGTTTGGGGTGATTTTTTGAACCTTTTAAAACCCTTTTAACGAGAGCTGTAAACTCCCCAAATTCTGCATCTATGAAGACGGCTGGTTGGTCCGTTAAGATGTAGGAATCTGGCTTGATAGTAAGATAGGGTGGGAGTTTTTCATTAATTTCGTCCGCCGTTAATCTCCTCAACCACAACCTCCAAACGGTCATTTGCGTTGTTCAATTTGAAACCCATACCGGAAAATGTCAATAAAAAAGAGGGGTGGTTTCCCACCCCTCTTCTTCGCGCCACTTTGTTAAAAGTTAGGCACCGAAATCATTCGTGTTAACTGAAAATAAACCGAAGATACGCTTGATTGGTGACTTGATGAAAAACGCATAAAACAAATCATACTTAGTAAGCGTCGAAGAATCCCTCAACACCAAAATATCGGCAGTAGGATCGAACTCTCTGACCTCGCCCGTATCCTCGTCCTGGTAGTTGGCGATCCTCGAATTGCCCAATAGCCCAAGAATGATCCCTGCCAGCGTACTTCTTATGATAGCAATACCGGCAGCGGCATTGGGTACAACCACCGAAATAAGGTTTGCATCCAACTCCCTTGTAACAACCCTGTTAACAAACTGCTTCTGGGTCGTTGCCGAAATAAGTTGGAACTCCTCACTCATGGTATGGACCGTAATGTCCTCTTCAAACCTGAAAACACTGGACCCTTGATCCGACATCCACAGAATAGAGTTCTGGCCTAGGATAAGGTTCTGTGTTTCATTATAGGTTTGAATGGAGCTAAACCCTGCCAGGTTTTGCCTCAAGACTGTGGTAGCAGGATCTGCAAACGAGTTAACTTTTGCACTCGTAGCACCCGCTACAAACGACCCGTCCAAAGTTAATTCTTGCTCTAAGCCGCTATCAAGAATGACTTTCTTCTTACACTTGGTAGGCGCTAAAAGCACCCGAGTACCTTGTGCGAAAGAAGTTGGTTGCACCTGAAGGGTTCTTCTCGACAAGAAGACCAAAGAGTTTGGAGTATCGACATCTCCAATAGCTGTATCAATTGGAGTTCCCACCCACAGCATCTGTGCCCGCTTCTCGAAAGGATCGTTTGCTGTTTCGTTAACCGCCAAAGATTTCCCAAGAACCGAGAAATGGGAAAGGACGCACAGGTCTGTTGGCCTCCTGTCTTTTTCGTGTGCATTAAGGGCTTCTTCAAAGTCCGTATCCGTTAGTACTCCGTCACCGTCTTTATCATAAACTTGGGTGAAGACTGCCCCCAGAGCAGCATTGTCGAACACCAATTCGTTCATGGTAAACAGGTGGTTGGTCACCTCGGAAGGTCCAAGGAACAGACGCCCTTCATCCCGATCTAAAATCTGAGTAGGTACATTGTAGAGTGCCTTAGGTCTCAGATAATTAGCAGTGAGGAAGTACAATTGTCCCGGTTCTGGTTCTTCCCCTCTAAACTCATAAGAAATTGTGAAGGTATCGGTAGGTTCGGTGACGAAAGCCAAGAACCTAGTACCTGGAATTTCAATATGAGAAATTGGGGTACTTGTAAGTGTATCGACAACCGAAACCGACCCTACTTCATAGACGTTATCAAGGATAACGTATTTGGTACCTGCGGTACCGGTAACGCTTCCAGTTACATCTGTGAGCAGTGCAGTCGTTTCCCTGGTTTCTTCGACTTTTGTAGTAAGAGCCCAGTCGATAACATCGTCAGAGGTAACTGAACCTACAAAAGAATCCCCTGCTGCGTATGAAGTTCCGTTGATGTTGCCGCGCATTGCGTTGCGAACAAACATATTAACGCCATTGGGAAGTTGGAAGAAACCCGTTTCTTGGCTGGGTCCAAACAAAAGATTGGTATCCGCAGACCAAGTTCCGAATCCACCTTCGGTGGTACCCGTAGAGTAGGCACCTTCTACGTGCCCGGTATCTGCACCTGGGGTGGTAGCCGCACTTACCGTGAGGGTATAAGTACGATCATCTTTAGCTTGGTAGTAAATCCTTGGGGATTTTACTTCAAAGTCAAAAACATCTCCGACCGCAAAGTTAGTAGCTCCAAAATCTAATGTTAGTTCTACGCCTTCAGTCAGAGAAAAATCCAAGCTGGTAGCTTCTGCTACGCTTACCGAAGATGTAGCCCCCATAACTTCCCCATATTGAGCCCAGACGAAATCAACTGTCCTTGTTGGGCTCGATCCCGAAACAGCGGTAACTTCTAATCGGAATTTACAGTTGAAATCCCCATTATAGGTATTGTTTACGCTATAACCTAGGGTACCTGTACCTGTTCCTGGGCCATCCAAATATTGAATAGTTCCGAAGGAAAGGTATTGGTCGGAAAGATACCGTTGGTCAAATTCGATAAGACCGGGGCCTACGCCATTGAAATAAAACTTATCGCCAACTGAGAAGTTGGTCGGATCAAAGGTAATCTCTAGTTTAATCCCCAGCTCAAGTTCTTGGACTGCGGGCGATGCTTCCAGCGCAGTAAACGAGGGTTTCGTAGCCGAAGTATCGAGTGGTGTTGGAGGTAGGGAACCTGCACCACCTGAATATCTGCGAGATGACCAGTCAAAGGTCGCAGTGTAAGAACCAGAAACACCGGAAATTGCAGTAACCTCTAGAGCATAGAATCTATTGTAATTATGACCATAGCTCGATGCTGCATCCTGGGTTACAGTTCCTCCACCAACGTTTCCGCCATCTGCAAAGATTGAGGTCAAGAGAGGATCGGCAATATAGTTAGCATCGTCAACGGTGGGGCCGCTGAAAGAATACGGAGTATAGAAATTCACATAGTCGGTAAATTGCGCCCTGTCTTGGGTGACACCGACAAGTTTTATTTGTCGGATGTTATCAACGGGAATCGGGTCTTTCACCCCTCGTTCCTTAGATTGATAGTCAATTTTGTAAGCGGCATTAGGATTATAGACCGCCTGTGAAATGAGAACTTTCTTGAAATTGTTTCCGATTTTGGTGAAAGTCCACTGATCTTCCCTAAGCTCTACACCTGTGATTGAATCGAAAACCTTCGTAGGAAGACCCTTTTCGCCATCTGCCGAATGTTGGAGAGTAGTTTCAAAGGGTGCCGAAGTTGGGAAGGATAGAGATTCCCCGAAAACAAAACTGCGGCGAATACCGAGATTTGAACCTACGGCAAGACGGGAGCCTTGACCGATATAGTTGCAAATCCTGGCATCGGCGGTGAGATTCCCTGCGGTGGGACGGATCAACTGCCCAATGTAGGTTCCAGGAGGGGTATACCTTGTTGTTACTAAACGTGCTCCCATCGTATTCACCTCTATCTATGTATGAAGTAAAAACCCTTTTGGTTTTTTCTTTCCTACTTAAAATAAGACGGTAATCGAAATTTTTATGGTATGTGTTCTACATTTTATTCTATCTGGATTTTACCTAATAACTTGGCTTTTAAAGGGAGGTTAAGGGTAGCTTTTGATTAACGCCTGGCCGCATTATTCTAGAGTGAAAATTTGATGGGCCAAATTTCCGCTGTGGCAATCACCTTGCGGTGCCGCTCCAGGTCCAGCCGCTAGTCCTAAAATTCACAGGTTTTCAGGTCTAACAAATACATTCCATCTGGGATTCTTATTGGCAGGTTTATGTGTTTTCTCACAGAATAATATTTTGCACCATCGATAGCAATCCACTCGCCAAGTTGAGATGGCTCTCTTGTAAGGATGTGGTATCTGGCTGTATCTTTATTTTCTAGAGAGTTTATGACTTTTAGGAGGTCATGCATTAAGGGGTTGCAGATAATTTCAACCCCACCTTCTATAGGTGCTGGAATTGCAAATGTTGTTTGAGGTATGAGAAAGCTTAATAAGACAAGTAACCTTACCACTTAAGTACGACATCTTTAGCGGGCACCCCAAAGGCTTCCGCAAATGGTTTTATTTTTTCGGGTCTCATCAAACCCTCTTCAATTTCAAACTAAAAAATGACATTACGACTTGAGCCTCTCCCCGATACACGCACATACTTGAAGTTCTTTTTGAATAGCTCAAGGATCTTGGCAGCGTCTTCTGATACCTCTGCTGTTGGTTTCCAGAGGTCAGGCCAGACTTTTTTGATATCCGATCTCCGGACCTTATCGTTTTTGACCTCAACTTGCAAAGAAGCTAAAATTTTTTTCAACTCAGACTTATTCAAGTTTAATCCCTCCTGAAAATTTCTTACCACTGGTATTCTTTGGGGAGTTTAGAGTAGAGGGCGTCTAATTTCCGTTCGATTCTTAGTGCATCTTTCACAAACCCCTCTTCACGATTCTTAATAGCGTCTTTCTTGTTTTCAATGTATTCAAGAAGGGTGTCTTTGATTTCTTCGGATATATCTTGTTTTGATTCTAGAGTTTTTTCAAATTCAGCCAATTCAGCTATTGATACATCGTCGAGATTATCTCCAATTTCATACTCAGCCTTGGCCTTGGTGAGGAACGCCCGGATATCTTCTTTTGAGACAAAATTCCCTACAACTTGGATGTTGTTCTTCTTCAGGAAAGCTACGATCTCTTTTCTTCGTTGCATCCAGCCGCCCTCTTATTAGTGTTGTCTATGAGTTAATTTAACATTGTTACTACACCGGAAGTACTCTAGCCTACGAGAGCAGGCATGGGTGCGACCTTTTGTCGCGAAATACTGAATGGAGACCATATGAGTAAGGCTACAATTGAGATTGGGGATAATGTTCTAACTATTCGCTATACTGCCGTGGGCCTCGATGGGAGCGATATCAAGCATTTAGAGGGATTTCAATATGAAGACGAGGCCACTGAATGCAAAGCCTGGGTTGATGCCTTATACAGTCTTATTGAAGCCCTAGGTGGTCCAACATTTAATGACTACCGCATCAGGGCTGACGTGGTGGATAATAACGGTAACACTTTAAAATTTTCAAGAGATTATAATATATCCGATTTATAGGACTGGGTTTCTAAAAAGTTTTGAAATAGCAGATCCCTGTACTTGCTGTAGTCATCCTCGGATGTCTTGGGGTCCAAGAGTTTAAGTTCGCAGCAACGTAAGGATATTAGAATTTTTTCATAAAATTTAGCCTTTTCTTCCCATGTTCTTATCTGCGTTCGATCCTGATATAGCTCTTTCTCTGCTTTGTCTAAATCAAGAGTACCAACGCATGGATCTCTATCATCGCTCGTGTCCTATAATCTTCCGTACCAAATACTACTATCTCTAGGGATTGTCTGAGGTTTGACGTGATGTATCTGTGCTTCGGAAAGGTCGAAATAATGTCGTAGTAGTTCTTTGGTAGTTTCGTCGTTGGGCTGTCCGATAATATCGGAGTTTTCACAAGCCTTAGAAAAATTCTTACGTACCCACTGCTCATCTTTGTCGGTATACTTAGACAGTACGATTTCGACGTAATTTTTAGATAATTCTGGCATATGCTGATTCATAGAGTCCTTTCTGAGTACGTGGTGTAGTCCCGGCTTTCAATTTTTCGCTCCCCTTATCTTGAGTATGGTTGGAAACTTGGCATAAGCATATTTGTTTGCCAATATTTTTCGGAGTTACTTGGCATAAAACTGGGGACTTGGCATAACCACCAATTATGCCAAGTAGGGGAAGAAAATGGATAAAATTTTTAAAAAGGTATTAAAGGTACTAAAAGTAGTAACAATATCCCCTTTGAATAAGTTCAAAGGAATTGTTGTTAGGATAAAATTGAATTTCTAAAAACCCCGTTTTGTCAGATCTGATGTGATTGTCAGGAAGAGATTGACGTATTTGTATTTGGTCTTATTGGGGATATCTACCCCTACAAGATCAAAATGATCTGCCTTTACAAGGTGAGGTATACCCCAGGTTGACGAACTAGTAGGAACAAGACCATCATTAAGCCCTGCCCTTAATCTTAGGTACCCATAGGGAAGAAGCAACATACGATTCACCGTATCGTCCCCAAATTCCCCAGACACTTGGGTTTCTCCTGTCCAGGACTGATAAAATACGTTTGGATCGTCTAATACAGTCTTATTGAATTCTGTCTCCATATATCTGACCGAGAGGTTATACAAAGCTCCGAAGAAATTTTTCAAAATTGTTTTCAGGTTTTCCTTTTGCTCGTGGGTAAAATAATTGTCGTCTTCCATTTCTTCCGTAACCCCAAAAGGGCGACCTAACAGCAAATCTGCGATCAAGGACCCTCTGTGGGGGGTTCCTAGAGTTGTAAGTGATGCGACGTAGGAGCCATAGTTTAATGCTGAAATCAAGTACCTAGCATCCACACCGCCCATCGAATAGGCTATCAGGTTCACTTTTTCGAAGTGTGTTTTTTCTCGTAGGGCTTCGAGTTCATTTTTAAGTTGTTCTGCCCTGTGAGCTACGGGTGTAGCCGAATCGACTCGCGTAAGATAGGCTTCACATCCTAGACTTTCCAGATGCTCTTTAATCTCTTTCATCGAATCTGCGTTGGTGGAAACAGCACCGCCAAGTAAAACGATGGGATACTTTGTTTTGTAGTTTGGCAGAGATGTCGGGTAACTGTCCGGGATTTTACCGCAAGAGATTAAGAATAGAAACAATACGATAAAACGCATAAATTTCTCTCCTAAAAAATTCTTATACTAGTAAATTAATAGTATATGTTCAAAAAATTAAAGAAGGTCTATAACACGGAGATGACTATGGCTAAGAAAAAATATCCAGGACAAGTGAGCACAGAGCCAGCAAAGAACGGAGAATTAAAATCTAAACTCCTAACCAAGGCAATAGGAGCATCCAAGCTTGGGGCACAGGCTGTTTTGACATCCCATGCAATCATTGCAGGGTTAATCGGTAATCATCTTAAAATCCAAGGATTGTCTGGGTTAGAAAATATCGATATTTTAGTATTACATGTAAACGCCCCTCTACATTTGGAGGCTTTACAGGCGATTACAAATGCCACGGGGAAGAAATTAGTTGTTCTTCCTGCTGGAACTGCTTTAAGCACTTTGAGCGCAGAACAGATGAACGAAATGGGTTGGATTAAAAGGGGTGAGGACGCAAACGCGCAGGTAATAGGTATGGCACCAGGAGTAGAGGTTCTTGCTTAATGCAAAGTAAAAAAGGCGGGGAGTTCCCGCCTTTATCATTATCCTGCCATCAAATTTTGAATATCCCGATAAATTCCCAGCAATTCATTCATCTTTAATCCTGTAGCAGCCTCATCTTCCGCCCCGGCGAGATCAGTGATTGTGGACGTAGACTTCTTAAGGGTCATCCGCGTAAACTTCACTGACTGAACATTGTAAGGGTTAACTGGCGCTGGATTTAGGATGGGCCAATATGGCCAGCCATCGATTACACACTCGTGGGACATCCACAGTGTTCCACCGTTTGCTGTACCTTCTCCGTTAACGGTGAATGTGGCACCACGACCAAGCCCTGTTCCGGTTTTCATGTGGTGGCTGCGTCTTAGAGTGTAGGTTCCAGGGGTGGGGGTGTTTGGTTCAAACACATAAAGCCCGTTTTCCCCAGGGTTTGTTTGCCCAGCTAGTATCAAACCGTGAATCTTTGTTTCACCCCTATCCTTCTGATCCTGATTCAAATAGGGGCCAAACGTGTGCAGAACTGCCGCTGATGGCTCCCCGTCACCAACACTGTTTGAGTCGAAGGTAACTCCGTCTACGACAAGATCCATGGGGCCAGTAAGTGGGATGTTAGTTGTTGATATGGCCCTTTGTGCATTGAAGAGGCGTTCCTGGTTTGCCCCGTCGATAAGAAATGTAATTATTTCAATTGCAGACTGTATTAGCAAGCCATGAGTTAATGCATCTGGCTTGTCTAAGGAGAGCTGAATCCCTTTAATCCGTTCTCCGTCAAAGGATGGGTTACCATCGGGATCAGGTGTTGGACCATTTAACAAGGGATATATCTTCCGAACTTCGTTCAGAAGCTCTAACTTGTTATACTGAAGTTGGTCTGAAAGTTGAGCTGTGCCTGTTTTTATTTTATATGTCATAAGCGTGTCCCTTTCTTATTTAAAAAATTAGGTTGAGATATGATTGGCCGTTCTTGCAGCGGCATATATCTCATTTATTTTGTTCCTTACGTCGGCGAGTGTTGCAGTCATAGGGTCAAGCGGAGCCACGTAAGTCATTGGTGCAGGGAGCGCGGGGTTGGTGGTTCCTGTGTTACAGCTAATCTCTCTAAACTGCATAGCGAACTTGGTCACTCCATCGTAGAACGGGGTACCTTTGTAAAACCGCCAGGTGTTGGTTTTGGTGATCCTTAGTTCGTCTTCTTTCCAATCGTTTTTGACCTGCATGAACAGCTTTCCACCGTTTGTAGCTCCACCAGTGGCGATTGGGAAGATGAAGCCGTTGCCCTCTTTAACCAATCCATGGTCATCTTCGAAGAGTTCTAGGATGTAGGTGTCACCGTCTACACGATACGCATATCTGCCATTTTCGGTGGGGTTCGTTTGGTTTGTAAGCAAAACGAGGTTGTTGTGGATACCCATCTCTGGTTTGGTTTGAAATAGATAACTAATGACATCGCCAGTGGTTGCAAAGTTGTAATTATATATGTTAGAAAGATACTCTTTAATTTTCTCATCTCTCCAATACATCGTAAAAAACTGGTCGTCGTTGTCAACGGTGTCACCAAGGGCGCTCAAGTTCACCCCGTCCACAATCAAGGGCAAAGGACCTCGGAGCGGAACATTAATCGAGGCACAAGCGTTGCAGGGGATTTTGAAGTTAATGCTTTGGTTATTGTCAAAAACTTCATTCATTATCGATGCAATATTAAGGAGTGTTCTGAGGTTTACTGCACCGTCCACATCGCCCATTTTCCAAATGGGATAATCTGTGACTACACCAGATACGGGGTGGAAGTATTGGAACCCATCCTTATCAGATACTATATTAGTGGGGAGTTTGTCGACTTTTGGGCCAACGTCACTGAGGGTTTTGCCCCCCATATCGTACTGCCCACCCAATTCCTCAAGTCCCCGTTGAAGCGGGAAGTTATCGTAAACATTCTTGAAAAGTTCGTACATAAAATCGGAAGCCATTCGCTGTTCATCATTCGTAATTGTCGTTATCTTTGTAACCATAGCGGTGTTTACCTCATTGTTTTGTAGTTTTTGATTTCAGAGCCAACTTGGGGGGGTCAATGACGGCAACATAGCTCCAGCATTAACCGCGTTTGTTAGGAACTCGTTTACCTTCGTAATCAGTTCCGCAAGTGTTGGTGTTGGCCCTAAGTCAGCTACGGGATCAAGTTGCCGCGCAGTTAGACGCTTAAATGTGATCTGTGTAGGAATAAAGGGGTTCCAGGCAGGTGTTCCGTAGTTCAGAACGTCCCAATAGGAGATGTCAATCATCCAGCGAGAACGTCCGTATTTTTGACCTCGCATAACTGACCAGTTATACCCAGGCCAGGAGGCGAACGCACTGATGTTGTCCAAGTGTCGAACAATCTCATAGGTAGCATCAAATGGGATCGGTTGGCCTGGGGGGATGTAGTTGCTGAGGTTGTCTTTAAAGAAGACCTTAAAGATGCCATTTTCGGCTGGGTTAGTTTGATTTATTCTAAGTATTCTACCCCATTCGTTAACGTGGAAAAAGCTGGGGTTGATAACGGAAGTCATTCCTACTGGCGTAAAGGGGATCGAACCAATTTGGGCATAGAAATCAGCGCAAGGGACGACCAAGGGCTCCCCGTCAACCAAAATCCCGTAACCATAAGGCCCCAAGTTTAGCACGGGTCCTGTATCCGGCATGTCGGTGTCTTGCACTAACTCGACGGTGGGGGTGTTTTTATATGGGGAATTAACCCCCACCATGTAAGTGTATTCAAGAAAGATATATCCTAACACAGTTAAACCGTAGCCAGTAGAAACTGCATCCATATCTTGCTGTGGGAGGCCGATGTTCTTTATTTGTCTCTCACCGGCAAGGAAAGTTCCGTTAGTATCTTTTTGTAGCCCCTGGGCTATGCCAATAAATCCGCCCATACCGTCGGTGACTACTCTATAAATTTCATCGAGCAGTTCATTTTCATTGAAGTCGATTTGATCGACCATTAATTTCCCGAGTGGGGCATTAATTGAATGGGCGTTAACAATATCTTTCCCACCCATATCGATATCGGTTGAGTCTGGATCCTCATTAACAAGTTCATCCCTGAGGGCTTTCAGTATTTCATCTTTTTTAGCGTTCGACCCGGCTTGAATCAGATCTGCCAGGGTTCTCTTGCCAAAAACTTTGGTAGCCATGTAAACCTCCAAATTTTCTTCTTCTTCTTAGAAAAAATAACTTTGACTTTTTTCTGGAAAAGATCAGATTTAATTAATTAGTTGTGATGTAGGAAGAAAAGAACCCCCTTTCGGGGGTTCCTGCTTGTGCGGTGCGGTATTAAACTACGAAGTTAAAGCGAACGCCAAGGAACGGAGAACCATCAGCGGACGGTACGGAAATAACAGTTGCCGGGAGCACAGGACCGGGGCCGCCAACCGTGATGATACCGCCGTCACCAAGGGTAAGAACCGGCGATACCGAATAGTCTTGGCTAGCATCAAATTGATCAGTATGGAGTTCACCGATACCCGTACCAACTTCGGTAACCCCATGGACAGCATGGAGGTTACGGTTGTTGAAGAACCGCTCACCGAATTTTTGGATCGACTGAACTACGGTAAGATCATACAGGTAGGTTACCGTTACATCTTCACCGGCTTCATCTGCGTGGAACTTCATACGACCAGTAGCTGCATCAACTTTAACGGCGTTGTTAGCAGTTGCACCGGCATAGACGTAATCTACCGTAAGAACCAGACCGCTGGAAACAACCACAGCCCGAACCGAGCCTGTAACCAAATTTTGGTTACGCAGGTCGAGTTCGAGGGCTGCTGGTGCCGAAGGGACCGTCACCACTTCCACTGCGGAAGTACGATCTGGTTGAGCATCGGCTACTTCTTTTGCAAAACCGATGACTTTTTCGGTACCGGCAACCACTGCCTTAACCAATGCCTTCTCTACGCCATCTTCCAACACGCTGCAAAGGATCTTACCTTCTTGTGAGATCGTATTGCCTGCGGCGATCGGACGGGTCAGGTACAGCGACGAATGCGTAAGTTTTAGATCATAAGCCATAGTTCAAACTCCTGAATGAAAAAAGAAAGGTTTCTCTTTGCAGCCAGCGTCGAAATGGTATGACCTATTTCTACCCTCGCTTGCATTTTTTAAGATAACAGTGTTTAATCTTTTTAAAAATTTTTTTAGCTTGATCTAAAAGACATTTGGCAATAAAAAGCGACGGAACCAAAATCAAGCAAAGAGAAACAAGAAAAAGGCATGACATAGTAAATAAATCCATGGGATTTACCCCTTATTAAACTTTAAGTTTTCTATTTTTTGAGAGAGTCAACTAGATCTTTGAGATAGAGGATCTTAAACCCAACTTCGATTGCAACACTTACTAGTTCGTGAATGTTTTCTTTTTCTATTTTTAATTCTTCTTTGACGTACTCACATAGTTCTTGGATTTCGAATTGATCTAGATCTTTTATCTCTTCAGGGATAGCTTTGATATCGCGGAAAGCTTCAGAAGAGTTCTTTAAGGCAGAGACCAAAAGAACCACATCGGAAAATCCAAATTCTCCGTCTTTAGATCCTTGGACCAGAGCATCCACCACTCTGATAACCAAAGTGACGGCTTCTTTAGTTTCCTTGATCCCTAACATAGCTACACCTCTTTTTAGAGGCTCGCCTGTTTAAATGGGGTTCTTCCCAGCATCCAATCTGAACTGATTGAATACTGCTGCAATTTTTTCCAAGTCAGTTGCAGGGTTTAATTGGAATTCTTCGGCAGCGGATTGGAGTAACTCAGAAAATCCTTCGAAATCTTCAACTTCCACAACTTTATCCCTGTAGAATCCCAATTTCAGCATAATCTCTTCTGGAAAAATTGCAGTATCCTTGGGAAGAACTGTAGGTTGCGTAGGGTCTGAGGGGGAGATAGGGTTTACGGGGACATCAAGCAAATCGGATAACGCTAAACGAGCCTTAGCTATAATATAACGTTTATTTGGTAAAAGCATTGATACTTACCCTAACTTTTTCATGATCCAAGAAATTAACCCCGATACGAGGATACCGCCTAGAAAAGGGGTAAGGTATTTTTTTAGAGTTTCGATGATTTCATCTATGGGGCTGATTTCGACAATACCCTTCCTGGACCATAATTCTAGTAGACTATCTACATTTTTGTATTCAACCTTGTCTTTGAGAATGTCTTTGAAGAAAACGGTATTACCAGAGAGATCTAACACTTTGAACCTCTCGTTACCCTTGGGGTTTCCAAAAATCCTTCCGGGTCTAAGATTATACCGCACAAGGGGTTTGGCTCTCGCAGCCTCTACCATTTCCAAAATCCTGGGACCGGAAGTATGAATCAAATTTGCCAATACTATTGGATTTGATTCAAAGGCTTTCAAAATCAACTCTCCTTAACTTCTTTGCCATTTCCGCCAAGGCTTTGGCTGCTAAATTTGTTATTTGAAACATTACCCCTCTGCCGTAGGATTTTTTTGCTAAAATTTGTACGTCATTCTCACTTAAGGCCAAACCATCTAATTGTGCCGGATTGAGATCTGATGGCGACCAGTCAATGAAATTCTGTTCGTACATAGCTAAGGGGTAGTTTTCAAATGAACTCAAATTTAATACTTTCTCCGCAGCCTGTGGGTTTCTCGCAATAAGAAGGTTAAGGAATCCAATGTCCCCCTTCTTGACTTCTTCTGTTTCCAAAAAGAAATCACTTTTGAGAGTTTGATATACTATAGATTGCGGATCGGAAAGAAAGTTAGAACCAACCGCAGCTTTACCTTCGTTGTAAGATTTCTCATAAACCCTATATAAGTATTCTTTTTGCTTGAAATTAACAGCGTCAAAGATCGAGGATATTTCTCGTTGGAGATTTGTTTGGAAGTTTTCAACTTCCTGACGGGCCAGTATCTTAGGCAGTATCTCTTTAACTTTTGGGCTTTTTTTAACTTCTGCTAAGATGTCTTTAGCCAAATCCTTAACCGAGGCCCTAACCCAGTCCTCGATAACGGCGTGGATATTCTTTTCGAAAACAGAAAGAGCTTGTTGGTTTATATCATCTTCTAGGTTTTGCAAACCATGGGACGATAGCTGAGAAGATATCACCGGGGTAAATTGTCTGGAGAAAAATTCATCCCGAATCTGTTGGACAATGTGGTTTTTTCTGATCACATTTATATCACCAGATGCAAGAGCTTTGAGGATATCTAAATCCCGAATAGCATCCAACTGGTTCTTAACCATAGGGATGACGCGGATTTTGAAATTAGATTTGCCTAAAACATCGTATGCCGCAATTCTTGCCGCTTGTTTATACTCCTCAAGAATATTTTCCACTTTTGTTTGTTGTCGCAAGGATAAGTCCATTGAGCACCTCGCTGATTGATACACAGTAAACCTTAACACAAACAAAAAAAGGGCCGTAGGCCCTTTTAAAGAAACTTACGAATTTTTTTCAGGTGGTAAGCTGCTTGGCGTATTCTTCATCACCGTAAGCTTCCGTGTAATATTTGACAGCTTCATCTTTAACGGCTTCTTCTTTTGCAGGGCTTTTAGCCAGAACGTCCAGTACATGTTGGCGAGATACTGTATCTACCCCTGAAGCCGTTTTGACCTTAACGTCAGTATCTGTAACCGCGAGCACTTCCGCATCCATAGGTTTGTCGCCCAGGAGAACTCGAACTTTATCCCCCTTCTCAAGAACCGCTAGAAACTTCATGAGGTTAGCTTTCGCGAGGTTAGCGAAAGAAAGACCCATTTGCGAAGATTGGTCCATCATGGCATCTTTTCTAGCCTGAACTAGAGCCATGATATCGTCTTTCATTTTTCTAACGAGAACTTTCTGACCATTGCGTTCCGAAATCTCCCAGATTTCTTTTAGTGGGACATCCAGGTAAACAGAACCTTGGATGACGGTTTTCATTTCCCTGCGACCGATATCCGACACGTCGCGGGTAATATTGAGGATCTGCCCGACAACTGTAATCACCCGCTTACTGTTATACACTTTAGCGGTGGATAGAAACGGGGTGATTTTAGCATTGTACTGTCTGATGAAAAACTGAGCAATGTCTTCAGAGGAAGGACATTCCCCGTTATATGACAGCATGAAGTGGGCAGTTGCTTTATTAATTTTCCTGGCATCTGCAAATTGAAGGTCTGCACGATAACCTACGCTTGCAGAGATTTTCATTCCTAGGTTAGCTGCCATACGATCGGTATTCATTAAAATCTCCCTCATACATTATCGTACACGACTAATATAACAGTGGTGATTAGTTCAAAACAAATCCTCTATTAAAGAAATTAACTGCGTTTTTAGTGAGCGCATTATCCCATCAGGTATGGCGAATAATTTTTCCACAGTATCCTGGTCATAGGTTTTGGTGGCAACGGCGAGGACATCTAAAAAATTACAACCAAATTCCCGCTCTATTTCAAATTGCCAACGTGGTTTTTTAGATTTGCATTGGTTTGAGCACCAACCAAACTTTTTAGGTTTGAGGATAAGGTCTGAGACAAGGTCATCGTAATCTAAGTCATCATGGATGGATTGACCGCAAGAGACGCAATGCTTTTCTAAATATTGAAATCTGACAACTCTTAGTTTGTCTATCTTATCTAGTATGAATGCTTTTTTAATCTTAATTACCGCTTTTTCATTTACATCTCCGGCTTCGATTAAGGATAAGTCCAGCAACTGAGAGACTTCGGTTAGAGTCAATTTCCCATTTTTCGTTTTGTCGAGTCTACTGATTAGACAATTCTTATGCTCATGGATGTCACTAGTTTCATTTGAAACGTGGTATTGGCAGGATGTGACCCCACAGGGCTTTAAGAGCGGAAAATGGTGGACAGGGCAGGTAAAGTCTTTGGAAAAAAAAGAGGTTGTTATTTGCAACCTCCCTTTGTCCTTAAGTTCTTTTATCGCGGATAGTTTCTCTGATTCTTGTAGGTTGGGCCAATTTTTGAAGTAGAGATTAACCTCTTTTGCCGTCTTTAATTTCAGGAGTGTACTCAACGATGTCACCCGTTACTACATAGTTGGCTTTGATGGTTTCCGCTTCACGTTTTCCTCTAACTTTTACAATATCTTCCACCGAAAGCTCAAAGTATGTTTCTTCTTTGTTTTGTTCTACCACGAGTAACTCTCCTTTATGCTACGAAGGCATCAATTTGGGCCGGGGTTAGTATTACTCCACTTTGGTATACTTCTAAAATTCCTGCTTCGACCAGATTTAGAATCTGAGTTCCATAGGAAATTCTACCTTCTAGGGATTGCATGTAGGTTTCAAAAGTGTCGTCGGTAACTTCGGTACCGTTCCTGTCGATTTGAAGCTGAGTTTGCCCACCTCTGTAGGATAGATGTCCTTTGGGGTAAGTAGCTCTTATTTTTCCAAGATAGATATCCTCTCGCCCCGAACCCAGGACAAATACAGCACGATTTGGCTGAACCCCGTAAAAGATTCCAGAAGGGCCTGCGAAAGTACTGTCAGCTAGTTTTATATTTATGGTCATCTTTTTCACCTCTCATACTCAAAGATAACTTAATTTTAAGATATACAATCACAGGATTAAACATGACTAGTACTATACGTAACATTCGAGATCAGAGAATTAATGTAAGAACTTCCGGGGAAAGAAGGGGTCCTGTAGAAAAATTTGAAAAACAGAAAACCTATGATTCAAGATTTACCACCCACTCAACAAGTACAAAGCCCCCAGCTCTGGACGGGGAGCCGTCGCAGACAGACCATAAGGTAGATGCTGTCCACGAGGTCATAACAGGGCAACTTGCACCCAGAACCCAAACGAAAAGCAGGAATGCGGTCCTTTCAGATAGACGGGATTTTTATTACTACGTCAGGAAGAGAACGGGAAGAAGGTGCTCCTGTTTCGATAAGGAGAATTCCCCCGAGGGACAGTGCGCTATCTGTCTCGGCACTGGGATTGTCGGAGGATATGAGAAATTCGGAACTATTACTGAGGTTTTAGATTTTACCAGCCCCAATTTGGTGATGGTGAACTGCGAGCCAAACTTTGACCATGATACCAGGCCAGTCTTCCTGAGGTTAAAAGAGGGGTATAAATATGGTTATATCGAAGCTACGCTCCCAATTAAGAACAATATCAGGGAGATAGATACATACATGCTGTTTCAACCTTGTTTTAACAGGGGGACGAAACTTATCGCTACTGATCCGATGGGCGGGCAGGCCGAAATTAAGAGCAAAGAGGATTTGGCACCCTTTCTCCTTTTCGACAGAGTAAAAATCAAAATAGAAATAACCAAAAAAGACGAGAAGCCAATTATATCCCACTTCATGATGAGGTATAGGATCAAAGACGTGCTGTCGGTACCTGGGGATATTCCTCGCTCCGAAGAAGACTTGGTTTTGACAAACCTGGGTATGCACGATTCCTATCAAGAAATATCCATATTTTTTGATGGAAGAACGGTTACTAGATACCATAATGAAGATGTTTTGGTTAGGCTCAGCGATAAGAGAAAATTCAAAATAGTTATGGTCAATGAGAATAGGTGGGGCGGGGTTTTGACATCCACCGATGTCAGGGCTAGATATCTAATCGAAGGTCTAGACCATATAAACAAAACCCTTTTGGTGTGAGGCTGTCTTCACTTGATGTCCTCTCCTCCCTAAAGGAAGGAGATTCCCTACTTCGCTACCGCCGAAGCGGCCCGCTCGGATCGGCGCATGACACCCCATGCGGAGGAGCTACCCCATCTTACCCCGGTTTCAGTCCAGTCCCAATCTGACTTGGAGAGTCTGTTTCACCGAGTTCCTTCAAAAACATCTTCACCCATTCGGAATCGCGCCAGCTCTAATGGCAATGGAACGTAGCCTCTCATCGTGGGTTTATCTCCTTCCAGCTCCTTCCAGCTTTTCTTTCTTGAATCAAACTTCCTCATATCAACAAAACGTGTAAGCCCCCAAGCCTTGGCTAGTCGCACCTTTTTGTTTTCCATGTTTTTGTAAAAGTTGTGGCAGCAGATATCTTGTCCGCGTATCGACGCGACGTGGCAGATAAAGTGCCCGCTTTTCTCGTTGCACTGTCTTATTATTCCTTCGGCTCTTTCTGGGGAAACTATGCGGTCTTCGGTGTAAAGGCAGTTTTGGCAGGGGTGCTTCATAACCTCAAACATTTGGACACCTCGGTTGCATCTACTACCTCTGAAATCTCAGACACCTCCAGGATCTCTAGGATCTTTCGGCACGCGATAACATTGGATTTGATCATCCTGAAGTACAGAAGCTCTTCCGCTGGCACAGAGCCAGAAACGCTATCGCCGGCCATCTGGATGACACCTAGGAAAGACCTTAGATCGTCGATTTGCTGGCTGGTTAGTATTGCTTGTGCGGTCATTGTTGCCTTGATTAGTGCTAAATTGTTTCGATCTGGACTTGAGTACGCCTTTTTTACAGCACTGTCACGAAGTAGCTCCGGTGCCGATTGCTGAAGATGCTTTACCTTTGATATCTGTCCGTTCTCTTACTTTTTGAAAAACCCATTTGGCCTTCAGATCTTCAATATTTGGAGGTCTTGGGGGAGAGAAATCATTGTCAATCCAGTAATTGGATACCTTTATTTTTTTGCCAGTTTCCGGATCTAGGTCATCGGTTTCCTGCATGTAGAGTAGCCAGGTTTCAGGTCTCTCCGAAATTTTAAGCCGCAAAAGGGTCCCAACAAGAATTAATACTTCCCTCCCTTCGCCCATAGCATTGACCGCAGCTTGCCAGAGATGATCCACCCTGAACTTTGGTTCCATAGACCTGTGCCCGAAACATGCTCCTGTTTTTGTCCAAACTAGTTTTCCGACATTATCTACCACCAGATTGCCAATAGTCTCTTCTACTGTCTTGAGTACTCTAGAGTAAGTTTTTGGGTTGCTCTTTCTTTCAAATGCGAGAAGGTATTCGCTTCCAGCAATTGATTCTGGGGTTATTTTCCTGGCCTTGGCCGAACCTTTTGTTACATCATATAATGGCATATAGAACTCCAAGTATCTAAGGTACCCCCTATAGCACATCGAAGTATTCAAAGTATAGTCCATAAAATAAATAAAATACTTAAATAATTTTAATAGGTAATTAGGTGCTTGAAGCTAGAATTGTTTCCAGGTTACTATCGGGAAAACACAAAGAAGAAGAGAGTTTTAAATGATGGTAGCCGCTATTGATCCGGGTAAAAAAGGATATGTAGTCGTACTCGACTCGAAATCAGACCAAGCACATAAATTTAAATTGGAATTCGATGCCCAGGGTGGCTTGGATGGGCACCTCCTTCAAAAACAAATAACGGAAAGTAAAGCGGAATTAATCCTGCTTGAGAAAGTTATGGGCAGATCAGGTTGGAGTGCTACAAATAATTTCAACTTTGGTTCAGCCTGGGGTCAATTGTACCAGATTATAAGATTGTCCAATTTACCCCATAGGTTGGTTGTACCCCAGCAATGGCAGAAAATTATACATCAGGGCATTGATGGTAAACTGGAGGCAAAAGAAAAAAGCTTGGTCGCATATACGCAATTTTTCCCACATAATCCAATTCCCAGAGGCCCTCGTAGCGGTAAGATAGACGACAACCTACTCGATGCGATGCTCATCGCCACCTACGGTGTTATGGAGTACGCTAAGGATTCCTTTAGATCCTGGGGTTTTGTCGAAGTGGGGGTTTGATATCAAAGGAAACTTGGGTTAACTTTAGAATGCGGCCAATTTTTTAGGGGACGATAATGCCCATACTGACCAAAGATGATATTATAGATTCTCTCACTGAAGTCTTGTTGAAAAAACAAAAGGGCCAACGCCCAGCCATAGAATCTCTTGCAACGGAGAGAACCGGGAAATATCACAAATATCGCTATGCACTTCCCTCAAAAAATAAATCGGCAGAAGTATCCTCAGAAATTTTCTACGCTCACAAAGAAGAAGTGGAAAAAACATTGACCAAGTTGGCTAAAACATCCTGTTCTCTGATAGATCAGGTGTCCTTAGACTGCCATGCCGTTAACGATGACAGAATTTGGGTCGATGTTACCTTCTGGTTCTCTGAGAAGGGAAAGATCTTACCAGACGAGGAAATAAAGAAGAATTTACTTAAACTGTTGTGATTTGGTTTAACCACCCAGCCGTAAGTCCTCGCCCTTTGATACTTGCTGAGCTATTTACTCGGCACCGCCTTGACAAAATTGCACAAAATGTCTAAACCTTAGACAGTTTAGTGTTGTTGCAATATATCGTTATCATTGAGTAAAAATATGGGTAAGAAACTTGCTATAGCTATATCTGTCGGGCACGCAGGTAAATATTCAGTTCAGCAGTACCCGAGAGGGAAGCATAGTAACACTTACATAAAGATCAAACTAGGAGCGACAATTGTTGGGAAGTATGTGTATACGGATGGCACCTGGGAAAGCGGGTCAACCCTTTCTTCTTCTCACAGGCAGTTTTTTGAAGATGGGTGTAAAAAATTTAGAACGATTTTAGATAGTAATGCTGCCAAATTAAATACTGGACAAAAACCTTCTAACATTAATTGGGGGATGCCTCCGTGAGCATAACAGAAACAGCAAAAGAAGTATCTGTAGACGGCTGGGATCTGATAGTTATTTTCATATCAGGGATAACAAAGAAGATAGATGTAAGGGGTTTGAAAAAATATTTGCCAAGTAATACTCTATTGGCGGATATTTTGGCAGATCATTCATTGTTTGAAAAAGTTTTTGTAGAAGATGGCGCACCGACTTGGCCCAATGGTTTTCAACTAGATCCCGAAAATATCTATGAAGATGGTGAAGTTGTCCACAAAGTGGCAAGCTCGTTATTAAAAAAAGCCATGGAAAAGGTTATTCGAGATTCTTGAAGCATGACCAGCTTCGCTAACAATGAAGCAATCTAGCCTAACCGAATCACAAACCTAAAAACATTATCTAAACTTTATATAGCTGAGAAGTCCACAAGAGACGTTAGTGCTGTGATCTCCGCATAAGATATATTCCAACCATTGACTGATACCGCGAATGAAATCGAGGAAGTTGCAGTTGCATTAACTGACATTCGTAGCGATGTACCATCTTTTATGCTTTGAACTGTTGTCCCTACTGGGATCCCGTCTGCTTTTATTAGCTGTCCTGGAATAATGTCTGATGTATCAGATATGCCAGAGACGATGTTGCTACCCAGGATAATATTTCCCGCTAAAGATTTGTTGTATTTGCTGCGAATAGCATTTGCTGCAATTTTTGTCAGGAATTGATCGTAAGCTGTTGTAGGCAAACTAGATCTTAGAGTTTCTACGCTGAAAGTGTCGAGACCTTCAGTATTAGAATCAATAAAAGGGAAGTTATCACTATCCACCAGATAGGAAGATAGGGTTAATGTTACATCATTTGGTATGTTTGACAAAGTGAAATCGACATACTTGTAAAATAGGTTTGTTGTCATTTTTCTTCCAAAGAGGATATTTGATGTCTTATTATGAAGATAAACCAGAGTTCAGAGTTCGCCTTCCGAAAAAAACTGTTGAAGCCCTAAATCAAAGAATTACTCAACTTTTTCCTGATCAAAAACGATCTGATGTTTTTGAATTATTGTTTCAAGAAATAATTAAAGAAACGGAGGCACTGCTCGATGAACGACGGAACAAAGAGACAACAAAGAAATCAAGAATTGATTGCTAGGATGAAAGCAGGGGAAGCCCTCACACATAGGCACAACCCTTTCCCAAAAAGAAAACTTATAACCAAAGATTCGGAAGCTATTTCCCAACTATATTGTCATGAAGAGCATACTTGGGTATCGGGGAGGTGCTCTGTATGCGGTGAAACTAAGACTTTGCAGTCGATAGACTAGGCAAATTTCGTTCAAATCTGAAATCAAACTCTTCTTCAATTTCTATCTCTTCGGCGGTGATCAGCCTCGGAGCGTAGGTCTCCATCAGAGTATGGGCTTTTTCTTTAGGGACAAGCAACCTATCTCCGGGGAGCAGATACTCCCCGCCAATTTCTTGGATTGGTATGATTTTCATTTTATTTGAAACTAGGACCGTATACCGCATACCTACCCCCCTTTTTTAGGGTTTAGGTGCTAGCAGTCCCCCAGCTTTCCTATACCCTAGCTCTTCGATAGCTATGTAAAACATCCCTTTGAGTCTTTTGATCTCATCCCGATAACCAGAAGATAAGTCTTTTCGCATTTCCAAATATTTCTCCAGCTCCTCTGATAACAACTCTTCTTCTTTGGCTTGGAGTTTTTCTTGAAGTTCTAGATACTCCGGATGTTCTTTAATCTCAGCATTTAACTCGGACAGGGTTTTTTTGATTTCGCTGAGCTGACTGTCTTCTTTTTTCTGCTTTTCAACAGCTTTCCAATTACGATATTCGCCAGTAGTTCGAGAAATCAAGGCTTCATTGGGTAGGTCTCTAATCTCGTTAGCAATCTCATTTGGAATGCCATAGGGGTTGTTGTTTTTCTTCTTCCGACCTTTTTTTGCCATGTAAAACCTCTTTCACAATTTTTTCTAGTGTTTTATCGGATTGTAATTTTGTCTGGCTGATTTTCAAATACTTTTTAGCACCCTTCAGCAAAGAATCAAAGTTGGAAGTGTTGATGTTGTTGGACGTTGCCCAAGTTTCAAACTCTTTGTCCTCTGAACCCGTGACTATCCGTATAAACCGAGAGAGGTTTCCATCTTTAACCCTGTTGCAAATGTTATCGACCCATAGGTTGTTCTCGATAGCTTCGAAAGAGTTACTGGGATCGGTAAAATTTGAAGGCTCGTCGTCAATATCCCCATCAGACACAATACTTGTTACGGTGCTATAGTAGTCTGAATTTGAGTTTTTAATTTTATCTTTAATGCCTTGAAGTTTTTCAAGATATTCTTTAGATTTGTACGGGAGATCGCACACCTTATGGACATAGTATCCTTGGTCTGGGGTGTCATTCCTGATCTTTGCAAACTCTTCCCTGAGAGTTTCGATCGGCTGACTATCCCATTTGGTTTCCGGGTACCTCTTTGCCAGACACAATACGATCCAATGGTATTCTAGATTATTTGTTTCGCAGATTTTAGTTTCTGTTTTGAGTGCATCTGCGTGAAGCCTCTTGAACTTCTTCATTTCTTTGTAAAGGGGTTCTATTGTGGACACTATCCTGCGCCTAGAAGAATGGTCGTAGTACCCTTTGATGTTCAGAACCTTGTTATTCACTGATACCGAGATATACCTTTGCAGTTTATCCTCAACGTCAGCATCGTCCCCATCTGATTGAAGCTTCGGATAAAGGTTAACTATTTTGAACATCTCGCAAGCGATCTCTTGCTGGAAGTCTTCCTGCGAGAGCGCCCCATCGTATTGACTCAGGTATTGTAATGTATTTGTTCTTGACTTTATGAAGTCCATGAGTTTGTGTTTTACTTTTTTACCTATTCTCCATTTTTCATCTATTTTTATGTGATCTATGTTTAGGTTCGGGTTTATCTTCATTTTTTTGAGATTTTTATGGTCGGTTTTTTCTAGGTTGGAAAGACAGTAAGTGATATCCGAAAATAAAGCCTGATCATTTGGAATGATTTCTTTGTTGTGAAACTCTATGACGCCAGTCCAAAGATCTCGATGAATGTATTTCGAAATACTAAGGTACTGCTCTCTAAAAAATGTAAATTTTTCTAGGCAGTTGTACTTACGAGCATACGCCCTGGCGCTCAGCGTCCCCTTCCGATCTAAAAGCTTGAGTACGCTCCTAATAAGTTCTGCTCTCAAATGCTTTTTTGCTTCCTCTGGAAGAGTACATTCGGTTAGGAATTCTTCCATTTTAATTGAAAAAGGACCTTTTATAGTCATTTCGGAAGTAGACATAGTAATCCTTTTTTAAGGTGCCGGGGATAAATTTGTTGGAAGCAGTTATTAAGGTATGAAACATCCAAAATTGGATGTCAACAACATTATGGGGTAAATATTAAGTTTATAGTATCAACCGAAGACAAGCCCTTTACTGCTACTCCTTTGATAGGTGTTAGAAAGTGGATATTTTTTGGCGAGTACAGGTGTTTTTATTGGACGGGATAGAATTAAGCTTCCGAAGAGCTAGAGTGCCCATAAAACCTTACGTAAAACCTCATCTCAGACTTTCCTCAAAATCTATCACATTTTTAATGCTTCAATCGGGGCTAGAGCACGAAATAACTAAAACACCAAAGAAGCTATTAAGTGTGTTCTCCGTGATGCAAAGATTAAAGAGAAAGCCCTTCAACAGAGACAAACTCGAATTGTTTGATTAGAAGCCCTTTTGAGCCTTAGCTCTGGTGAGAGTTCTTGCTTTTGTTCGCTTGATTGCGTTGACTGTTTTGCTTTCAACCAGGGGATCGAAACCCAAGGAATACCTACTTTTAATGTCCTTGAGAATCAACAGCCTGAAATACTCTTCCTGGGATAGGTTCAATTCTTTACACCTTAAAACCACGTAACTTTTGTGGTGCCCAAGAAGCGAAGCATAGACTTGATAAAGTTGGCCCTTGTCTCCACCTTTCTCCCTTGCTTCCAGCATGGCGTTTCTTACATGCTTAGCCAGCTCCAGGCAGGTATCTTGGGCTTTTTTATTGGAAGGGTATATGAGACGCAGCATATCCAAGACAGAAGAGTAGCTCACCTTCTTGTTAATCAATCGGTAGGCGATGTTATGAAGAGCATCATGACACCCAGGGCATAGATTGCAAAGATTACTAGGATCATCACGTCCACCAGTAGCCCTCGGAATGCGGTGGTGGATGTGTAGATGAATTGCCGGAAATATTTCATGGCAACACTCACACTGAAAAGGTTTAGAAAGACTCACTCTAAACCTCAAATCGGCTCTAGTTTAGTAACCCTAAAGTCTAAAATTTCACAATTAATGGTGGAGTTGGGATTTTCTAAGGATCCCACTATCATTTTCTTCAGCAGAGCAATCACATGCGGTTGGCTGTGTGACGAGACTAAAGTTCCGTTCTTGTAGAAATCTATTTTACTCCCGTCAGCGTAAACCCCATATTCGACGGCTCCCGAAATGCCACCCAAAGAGAAACTGGTTACGGAAAAAAGTAGAAACCCGTTAGTATCGTACTGTTTGAGGGTCAAAGTATTATTGCTGGTAAAAAATTGAAATCCAGACTCTAGAAGGTGGGTGGTATCTGCTAAACCTTTTACTGTTGCATCTGGCGAGTGGGTTGCAGCTCTAACACTAAGGTAAAAGGGATTTTCGATTCTGATGTCTCTAACGGTGCGGTAACTGTCCTGAACTCTTGGACTCAGAATCCTCGAAGTGGGGAAAGGGGAGACTTCCAATTGCGGTAGATAAAACTGCACATCGAAGTTTTCAGTCCTATCGATACCGGCTATTTCAAGTGAAAACGAATAAAGGGCCGCAGATAGTGGTATTTGCCCCGAATTCAAACTTGTATACACCAGATTCCACTGAGGACCTTCCTCGGCTACGGGGATTGAATCATTTACAGTAGTTAGCGGGACTTCACTTGAGTCGTAGAAGGTAATGCTGAAATTGATCGTGTTGAACGGGGTTATCCCAAGCTGAGACGTTACTCTGTAGTAAACTGATGAACTCAGGTACGGAGATCCCAGAGGGAGATCCTGAAGGTCAACAGTGCGAAGCTCTACAGTGCTAAATGCTGAAAAGACGTTTGGGTTTGAAGCACGAATTCTCCATACGTTAGTTCCTGGAATATCTCCAGGCTCTACATATGAATTCAGATTAATCCCAGGTGCTGATATCTCATAATCGGTGGGAACTCTATCAGTGATCAAAGCCCAGCCGACATTAGGTAATAAGTTTGTACTTGCATTTTCAATGAACACCCTTTTAGGGGTGTCAGCATAATTTTGCTCCACGAAGATATTGTTATCTAGAAACACACGCCTACTGGTTTGAATATCCTCTAGGCCATCGTTTTTGAGAACATAGAGGATAGGAGTATTGATTGGCTCTGGGGTATATACATTTGCAGGGGGGACGAAAACCTGAGGAGGTTGGTTTTCAGGATGTTGCGGCTCCTTGATGGGGTTTGTCGGTAGCTCCCGTATGGCGCTATCTACCCCGTTAAGCACTTGGATTTTCTTTGTTAACAGTTGGCTGTTACGTAGTTCTTGAAGCTCAAGGAATAGATCGGAAACATATCTCAGATTTACTATCCGTAGTTCAACTTCCTGAGTATAGGTTGAATGATCCAGATTACCCTTTTGTTGCAGGCTCAGGGCGGGGATTACAAGGTTTTCTAGTTCAATTTCTCTTAACTGGTTATTGGAATTGTAGTAAGTGTGAATTACCCTTACCGCCAGGTCTACGGGTTCGGGGTCGTCCCCTTGGGTGAATTTTCTAACGTATTTAGAATAAATTACATTTCGATCTAAAACTGCGGATATTGTTGATGATCCCATTGCGGTCCCATGCTTGAGAAGTACAGTCTGTTGCTTTGTTTTTACAAGCAACCCTCTAAACTAAAATTAGTTCAGTTTAGGCTTTTTAAATTGATGTTAATTTTAATATAGGCACCACCAAATCCAGACATGAGAATCGATCTCCCTAGGGAAACCATGAAAGCACCAATTTATTGGCATTGCTATGAGAAACTATTTAGTGGCTTTTTTTGCTGCTTTTGGCTTGGCATCCGGTGCCATGTCGTCGCTTCTTTTTGTTGAATTTCTCCAGGCACGATCTGAAACAGTAGCTTACTTAGCAGTAATCAAAAACCAAATTAAAGAAGTAGAGTCCCTCACGGAGGAATGTACTAAGGCAATAGATTTTAGAAAGGATACTCAGCTAAAGCCGCTGAGATCTAAGATTGAAATCATCAAACCAGTGCTTCTGCCTAAGATCAAGTCGTTGCCTAAAATTGTTGTGCCGACACAGGTACCTGTACCCTTACGAAAGGGTACTCCGGTTCCTGTACCGAAAACTTAGGGCGTTACCTGCTCAGCCTCCGCCCTTTTGGGCGGGAGGATGTCACCATGAAAATCCGGCACCCAAGGTAACTGTCTTATTGCTGAGAACAGTCCCAGATACACTCCAAGTGTCGTCGATATAGCGGTTGTACCCCAATCCAATGACTGCATTTCTTTGTAGGGATACATCTACCTTGCCGTCATCCCCATTTTTAGTGGAAATACCGTCGTTGCCGATACCAAGATGCAGGGTAACTTGGTTTTTCTTTTGTACCAAAGTTTCCACTGTTTTGATCTCAACTTTCGGTTCCGCTTTCTTTCTGAGATATTTGTACCTAGGTACAACCTTGTAGTCGTTTGAGTTGTACTTGAGTGCTCCGCCGTCTTTGGTTTGAAGGGTGATTTCACCGTCCTTGAACTTCTCTGGTGGTTGCTCTTTAATTTTCCCCACGATTTCATCGCCTTCGGCCACAGCGGCGGATACCGAAGTATCTTCAGCAAAAGACGTATTTGAAAAAAATAAAAATAGAAACAATGCTGCATACTTCATAAATTCCCCTTAACACTGATTGTTGTTTGCGAATTTAAGGCATTTGCCCATGTAGTCTTTCTTATCAATAAGAGCTTGGAGGTAGTTTGCTACTACTTGTGTGGTTGTTACTTTTATGGTTACCCGTCCCTGGGGTGTGCAATGACAAAGCTCTACAAAAGTATCGGTTGGGGCTCCCCCGGCATTTCCTTGTTGTCCTTGTTGTCCTTGTTGACCCTGAGGCCCCTGCGGTCCCTGCGGACCTTGCTGCCCTATATCCCCTTGCTGCCCGTCTCTGATTTGAACCTTATCAAAACCTTTTTTAAGATCGCTACCGCACCCTAAAGCTAAAAACAAAACTGGAAGAAAATACTTCATCCTAAATACTCCTTAAGTTGGACAGTTATCCACCTGTGTGGGCTGAGTTTGATTACACTTAAGATTGACACCGCAAATTCCCAGAGAAAGAGATGTGCTCATATTTTTGAGAAATGCTTTGGATTTATCCGAATCCATACGCACACTGATGCTTTTATCCTTGATGTTACTTTTGGAGTTTACACCAATAAGATAATCGTCGGGTTGGCCGTAGAGGAAAACTGAAGACCCTGAGTCCCCGAAGCACAGAGTAGGTTGACCTGAAAAGACAAAATTTTCCGAATCAAAGTCGGAAATGTAAGTGGACCCCTTCCTGAGGACTCCAGCTCCACCTTTGTCTATACCTGTGCAACCAAACCCAGTAGCCCAGATTTTTTCACCCTTGGAAATAGGATCACTGTAAATTGTCGCGTATTTTCCTATTTTGTTTTTAGGGATTGAAGTTTCCAGCACAAGAAGGCCAAGATCCAATTCGAGGTCTGTTGATTTTTGGAATGAACCCTCTATTTTAGTTTTGTCTAAAAAGAACCACAGTGTATCACCAGTCTCTCCGCAATGACCTGCGGTTAGTAATGTCTTTGGCCCAACAATGGTAGCCGAACATAAAGACGTGTCTGTTTGAATCATTACAACTTCTCGAAATTCCCCAATTACAGGGGTGCCACCTATAAGAGTTTTAACGTTGTCACATTTTACGGCAGCATTTTTTGCAATATTAGGGGCTTGGGAGCACCCCATTAAAAACAGGATAAGAAGGTATTTCATGTAAAACCCATTTTGTGAGATGTGCTATATACAAAATAACATTTCGGAGGTTTGAGGTTTTTAGTTATGGGTATTTTTTGGAGATCGTTGTGTTTTTTTTGGCCTTGAGTCTTGTGAGCCAGGATAGTTCAGCAAACCTTTTCATCAAAATAATTTAGGAGTTAACATATATGTTAACTTGTTTTCCGTTGATTACGATTCTGGAAGTTTGACCTCAGTTGTAGGGCATATCTCAGTGTATATTCCCCCGACTTTTTAGAAAATTTTAGATAGGAGGATCTGCAAACACCAAAAAGTTAAGTTTATATATGGAAAATTATGTTATATTATATACGATCCCACCCGATGCTGCTTTCATTTTTATTTTCTGCTTTGCATTCATAAGAAAAACCGAAATCACTAGGAAGAAACCCTTTAAGAGGAAAGGTAAACATATGCCTAAAAAAAGGTTTAAAAACAGAAAAAGGATCGAGTTCAATAAGAACATCACTATGTTTCTGCAAATTGTTCTACTTGTTATCACTTTTGTTTTGATTGTTACGTATTTTGGTGGTTGTGACACCCAAGCACCAAAAGTATCCAGCAACGGGCCTGGGGTCCAAAAAACTTGCGGTGGACAACCTTTGGGTTCTACTCGTGATGGAATTTGTCCAGCCGGTACTACGGGTGCCAAGACAGAGATTTGTACTAACAATGGTTGGTATACTCTCTCCGATACTTGCGGAGGTGCAGGCTCTGGGGGTGCAGGTGGCGGAGTTGAAACTTGCGACAACAAGGTTTCCTTCGAAAAAAACATCAAGCCACTGATCGTTTCCAAATGCTTAAACTGTCATACTTCTCCAGACCCTTACGATAAGTATGCCACCGCTAAGTCTTTGGGCAGTGAGATGGCGGCACGGATCAATCTTTCGTTTGCAGATGCTCGGAGGATGCCAAAACAGCCACTTCCCGAGCTTTCCGCAGATGAGAAAGGCTTATTCGAAGAATGGGCCAATACCGGTTTTCCCGAAAATACCGAGTGTGCCAAAACGTCAGGAACTATCACACTTGATACTGTTGAAACCTTTGTACTTAACGACTTAAGTAAACTAGACGATGTTGGCAGGGTAAATGCTAGATATTTGATCTCTGCGAACAAACTTAATGCAGGGGCATCGGAAGATTCAAATCTTCAGTATACTGCTGGCATCCAAAAATCTCTGAACACTATCAGTCGCTCCAGGGATTTGATTACCGTTGGCTCTATAGATTCAAGTAAGAGTATCTATAGGGTGGATCTTAAGTCATTTGGTTTAAATGCTAATGACTGGAATTTGGTTATCACAGCAGATCAGATCAAATTTGAATCTTTCACTACAAAAGGGCTCTTGATCAAACAGTTGACCGGATCGGCACGTCCTTGGATGCACTCTGATAACTTTACGTTTACGTCGCAGCAACCGGCAATTTTCAATCAACTTGCCCAAGTACCTGCGACAAGAGTTGGTTTGTTTCAAAAAGTTGGTCTGGATTTTCAGGGTAATTTTGATACCTTTGAAGCTCTTTTGGCTGGCTTTAATGGGTCTCCAATTTCGTTAAACAAAAACAGACTTCTTTCCAGACATGAAACCAGGGATGGTTATATGTGGGTAACTTATGACTCGGTTGACATTGGAGGCGTAGCCCAAAGAAACTTATTCGAGTTTCCTTTTTTGGCGGAAACCGGTGGTTCTAAAATCTTTAATTTTGCCGCATCTGAAATCATATACAGCTTACCAAACGGGCTTCAAGGGTATGCACTGTACAATGCAGCGGATCAAAGACAGGATGCAGCACCTTTAAATGTGGTTAATGACACCGAAACCCCTTTTGATCCTGAGATTAAAAACGGAATTTCCTGCCATAGGTGCCACTCTAAAGGGGTGATTCCTGCAAAGGATCAAATCAGGAACCATGTGACCCAAAATGCTTCGGAGTTTAATGCCAATGATGTGGAAATAGCTAGAGCTTTTTTCAGAGATGCTGCGGCAGTTTCTGCTTCCTTTACAGTAGACAATAAAAGGTTTGCAAAAGCCCTTTCTGAACTTGGTATCGATGTAAATAAGACTGACCCTGTTAATTTACTTACAGATACCTTTAGGGCAGATAAGACGCTTAAAGAAGTTGCCGGATTCTTATTTCTTTCTGAAGATGAATTCAAAAGATTGCTAAACGGTTCGGCAGCGGCTAAGGCACAGATTGGGCAACTTTTAACCGGGGGAACAATCAGTCTGAATCAGTTGATTCAAACTTTCCCCATCTTGGTTCAAGATTTCCGCTTAGGACAAGAATCACTAGGGAGTTAAATATGAAGAAGGTTGGCGGCATGTTGTTGAGCTTCGTTTTGGTTAGTTGTGGTGGTAGCGAGAGTACTACAGTTACCCCTTCGCCCCAACCTTCAGCATCTCCAGGACCGGGAAACCATGGCAAAGATGTCAATGCTGAATTTGTTGCTAAGATAAAGCCAACGGTGGATAAGTTTTGCACACCCTGCCACGCTGCGGCTGGGTTTGTAAAGACTGGTACTGCATTTAAAAGCGGAAAACCGCAACAGATGATTGCATCGGGAGCAATGCCTAAGGCTGGAAGCCAACAGGCGAAAGCTTTTACAGACCAAGACAAGCAACTTCTTTTAAGTTTCTGATTTAAGTGCTACCAGTTAGAAATCTTCTTTAGAGAGTGGTTACCCATTTGTGTGGCCCTAGGATTCCCTAGGGCCACAAGTTTTTCATCTTTCCCCAAAAGGCTTTCTGGGTGTTTTCGATATTGCGACAATAACAGGACTAGCTTGAGCTGTGTTGTTTTCCAATTGGGCTAATACCCCATTGGCTGCGTTATTGCCCCATCCGAAAGCATATGAATTACTATCCCTTAAATAGGAAATAGAACCACCTGTTGCCCAAAGACTTAAACCCTGCCTCCCGCCAACAACAGAAACGGGGGACGATGCTAGGTTGAAGGTATTATTTCCTAGCGCACTTGATCCCCAAGCCCAGGCATACGAAAACTTGTCCAAAGCTACAACTCTACTTTCAAGAAGAAAATTCCCAACAAGAGTCAGCCATTGGTATCCACCTATAACCGATACCGGTGAAGATGCACTAGTAATGGAACCATCCCCAATCACCCCCGATCCGTTTGACCCCCAACCCCACGCATAAGATAGGTTATCAATACCAAGTATGCTGCTGGTAGTAGCTCTTACCGGAAACAGATCAATCCATTGCTTCCCACCGAGCACTGATACTGGAGAAGATGTAGTGTTAAGAGTACCGTTACCTAATTGCCCTGCGTTGCCAATTCCCCATGCCCACGCATATGAATTAGAATCTAATGCGACACAGGTATTGATATTAATTACATATATTTTTCTCCATTGTTTTGCACCTAAGATGGAAATCGGAGAAGAGGCAGGATTCGTTGTCCCCGCACCTAAAGCCCCAGCCCCGTTATTGCCCCAAGCCCAGGCATAAGAAAGAGAATCAATAGCCGCAGTCATACCACTATAAGTATCTATTGCAATAAACTGACGCCCGCCTAAAACCGAAACAGGTGAAGATTGGTTAGAAGTGTTACCAATTCCAAGTACACCACCATTATTATCGCCCCAACCCCAGGCATATGACAGAGAATCAATAGCAGCAATGTTATTCACACTTACTTTACTTACCGTTAAAAATGACCATTGCTTCCCTCCGAGGACAGATACGGGTGAAGACATGTTTGCGGATGAGCCGTTACCAAGTTGACCTTCATTTCCACTACCCCACGCCCAAGCGTAGGAATTAGTATCGAGAGCAACTACGTTACCATTTGATGAAAATACATTAACACTACGCCATTGTTTCCCACCCTGTACCGAAACCGGAGAAGAAACAGGGTTAACTTTATCATTTCCTAATTGGCCGGAAGAGTTATTAGACCCCCAAGCCCAAGCATATGATTGAGAATCTAGAACAACAGTAAAAGCACTGGAGCCGCCTCCAAATCCTTTTGTAATTACAAAAGGCTCAGATGTTTGAGGGGGATTAATCGGAATAATATCTGATGCAAATTTTTTAGGTATAACTTTCCTCGTAGCAAGTTGTACTGCCGTAATTATAGATACAGGCGATGAAATATCAGTAACTGCACCGTTCCCAATTAACCCGGAAGTGTTAGACCCCCAAGCCCAACCTCTTCCATCGATATCCACCGCAAGACTTGTCGAACCGTAAGCACCTATTTGAATAATTCTGGCTAAATTGACACTTACTGGTGAGGATTTAGCTGAAACTGTTACATCACCCAATTGGCCAACATCGTTTTTACCCCAAGCCCATACCCTTCCGAATTTATCCAAAGCTAAAGTATGGTTATCACCAGAAGCTATATCTACAAATTTTTTGCTACCTACAACCGAAACCGGGGAAGACTTATTTGCAGCAGTGCCGTCTCCAATTTCACCAGAAGTATTTAAACCCCAAGACCATGCGTATCCAAGTTTATCCAAAGCATGGGATGCAAACCCTGCAACTACTTTTTTAAACGCAGTAGACGCTACTGAAACTGGGGAGCTTTTGCTTACAATAGAACTATCCCCAAGTTGACCTTCGGAGTTTGCCCCCCAAGACCATACCTGATTAGTTTCGTCTAAAGCTAAAACGAAATTTCCACCTGTAGCTTTTCCTGCTGCGAGTGAAACAAAAGTTTTATTACCGATAACAGATACCGGGGAAGATGCATTTGCTGCGACTTGGTTATTACCTAAAGCACCTCCTGAAGCTGAACCCCAAGACCATGAAAACCCCTTGTAGTCTAGGGCATATGAATTATCTCCGGATGCTTTGACTTGTACAAAAACATTACCCCCTACTACGGAAACAGGGGAGGAAGAGCTAGTAAGGTTACCCGATGCTAATTGCCCTGAACTATTTAATCCCCAAGACCAAGCAAATCCAGATTCATTTAATCCAAGGGCATGGCTTGAGCCCTTACTGATTCCTAGGAACGAAAAACCTTGAGTAACCGGCGATGATCTGGAAATAACATCCCCAACACCAAGATTTCCAGATGCATTGCTGCCCCAAACTAAAATAGAACTACTATCATCGACAGGTAATGCTAATCCCGGTTGAATCCTATTGAGACCATCGATGGTTTCGGCTCTCATATATTGTTTGAACTTTGTTCCCTTTGTAGCTTGGAAGCTGGTTTCTACAACATAAATAGGTGTGTCTGCGGTTTCCGCTAACCTTGATGCAGATGAGAAAGATGGTAAATCCAGTGTGTCTTGGATTATTTCAAGAGCCGTAATGTCACCATTGTCACCCTGGATTCCCTGCAACCCGGTCATTCCGCGAACGCCCGTAGCCCCCTGGACCCCAGTCTGACCAACTATGCCGGTGATCCCTCTAAGACCAGTGATTCCCTGCAAGCCCTGCGTACCAGTGCTGCCTTGAACACCTTGGACACCCGTAGACCCTTGAGGTCCACCGAACGGTCCCGTAGTGCCTTGCGTACCAGTAGACCCAACCAAACCCGTATCACCTTGAACACCAGTATCACCTTGAGGCCCACCGAAAGGCCCCGTATTTCCTTGAAACCCAGTAACCCCCTGGACCCCAGCTCCAGTAACCCCCTGGACTCCAGTATCACCTTTAACACCAGTATCACCTTGAGGCCCACCCAAAGGACCCGTAGTCCCCTGTGGACCGGTAGCTCCAAGACCAGTATTTCCCTGCGAACCAGTGCTGCCCTGAGCACCAGTATTTCCCTGAATTCCCTGAATACCGGTGCTACCTTGATTTCCAGTCTCACCAATA
>Ga0315273_10000504_pt1 | contig 41544 bp, 26 predicted proteins | sample YL17G02_0_MG_FD_205753 | JGI IMG/M metagenome (GOLD analysis project Ga0315273, IMG submission 205753) | Sediment microbial communities from Yellowstone Lake, YNP, Wyoming, USA - YL17G02_0 | ecosystem: Environmental > Aquatic > Freshwater > Lake > Sediment | place: USA: Wyoming | collected...
CTCCGGCGAGTGGGTCGGCAGCCGGCAATCGCCGTGCTCGCAGACATAGGCCGTCGGATGGCCCTTCTTCTCCGGCTTGCCGGCGAGCAGCGCCGCCCGTCGCGCACCCGGGACCTCCTGTCCCGCCGCGGGCGATGCGGCAACCACCTTGTTCGGGTTGAAACCCGCGCGGACGGCCGCGAGGAGAGCTGCTGTGGCGGCGTCCAGCGGATTGCCGACGATTGCGATCTCCTTGGACCGGTCGAGGGCGTAATCGAGCGCCAGAAGCAGGTGGGGAAAGCCGCGCGGTACCCGCGACACGGTTCCCGATGCGGCCGCGAAGATCTTCGCGGCGGCATCCGCCCGGGCAGGCTCGCCGAGAAGACCGGAGAGCCGCAGATGGTTGAGCGCCGCGACGGAGTTTCCGGCCGGGCGGACGTTGTCGAGAAAATCCTTGCCCCGACGCAGCAGGGTCGCGTCGGAGCCGTCCGTGAACCAATAGCCCCCCTCGGCCGGGTCTCCGTACCGCTCGTCCTGCAGCGCCTGCAAACGCACCGCCTCGTCCAGCCAGTGGGGATCGAAATCGCACTGATAGATCTCGATCAGCCCTTCGATGAGAAAGGCGTAGTCGTCCACGTAGGCCGGAAACCGCGCCTCCCCGTCCCGAAAGCGCCGCAGGAGCCGCCCGTCGGGACCCGTGAGGTGCTGGAGCACGAACGCAACCGCGCGCCGCGCGCCCTCGACGTAGCGTGGCTCGTCGAAAGCCGCCCCGGCCCGCGCCATGGCGGCAATCATCAGCCCGTTCCAGGAAGCGAGGATCTTGTCGTCGAGGTGGGGTCTCACACGCCGGGTCCGCGCCTCGAACAACTTCGCGAGCGCCCGCGAAAGCGCCGCCGGCCGGGTGGTGCGAGCGTGGCCCGGCTGCAGCGTGAAAATGTTCGTGCCGTGCTCGAAGTTTCCCCGCGCGGTCACTCCGTAGGCCGTCGCGAGCGCCTCGAACTCCTCCGGAGGCAGAAGACCTCGAAGTTCGGCCTCAGTCCATACATAGAATTTTCCCTCCTCGCCCTCGGAATCGGCATCCTCGGCCGAGTAAAAGCCGCCCTCCGGATGCGTCATGTCGCGCAGGACGTAGTCGAGGATCTCGCGGGCGACCAGTTCGTGCTCCCGCTGGCCCGTGGCCTGCCAGGCCTCCGTGTAGGCGGAGGCAAGGGAGGCCTGGTCGTAGAGCATTTTCTCGAAATGCGGAACGAGCCACCGCGCGTCCGTGGAGTAGCGGTGGAATCCCCCGCCGACATGATCGAAAATCCCGCCGCGCGCCATTGCGTCGAGTGTCGTCCGCACCATCGCGAGCGGGGCCAAGGCGCCGGTCCTCCGGTGGATCCGCAGCAGAAGCCGCAGCGACGAGGCCCCGGGAAATTTCGGAGCGCCGCGGTCTCCGCCGTGGACGGCGTCGAAGGTCGCCTGGGAGGACCGGAAAAATTCCACGAGGGCGGATGCGTCGAGCGCCCCTCCCCGCTCTGCCGCCCTCGCCTTCGAGAGGGCCTCCGTCAGATGCGCTCCCACCTCTTCGATGCGGCCTCGATCAGACCGCCACGCCCGGTCCACGGCTCCGAGCGTTTCGAGAAAGCGGGGCTTCGGAAAGTAGGTTCCCCCGAGGAACGGCTGTCCCTCGGGCGTAAGCCAGACTGACATCGGCCAGCCCCCCTGCCCCGTCATCGTCTGCACCGCGGTCATGTAGATGTCGTCCACGTCGGGGCGCTCCTCGCGGTCCACCTTGATCGCGATGAAGCCCTCGTTGAGAGCCCGGGCGACCTCCGAGTCCTCGAAGCACTCCCGCTCCATGACGTGGCACCAGTGGCAGGTGGAGTACCCGACCGAGAGGAAGATCGGCTTCTGCTCCCTTCGGGCGGCCTCGAACGCTTCCGCTCCCCAGGGATACCACCACACCGGGTTGTCCTTGTGCTGAAGCAGGTAGGGGCTTTTCTCCGTCCCGAGGCGGTTGCGTCCGGCGGAGGGCGAGGGGATGGGTGTATCGGATGATCGGGTCAAGTCGGGTTCCTCCCTTGAAAGCGAAGGCGAAGACGGGGGCAGCGCGGCCGCCCCCTCTGAGCCGGCCGCCACGCCCCGGTGGGCGGGCGGACGGGAGCAGGCGAGAACCCCCGCTACGGCCAGGGCGACCCCCAGGACAAGGCGGGCCATCCTACGCCCCTTCGCGGCAGGGAGGCTCGCGACACGATTGCGTCCTGCCTCCCGCTCCACAACCGGCACCCCCGGAGGATAGCCTGCCCCGGCTCCGGCATGGCAGAATTCGCGTCGCATGGCCCCGCCTCCCTACCGGCTGCTGCGCCGGCGCAGCCTTTCCCCGCTCGTCATCACCTGCGAGCATGCGTCGCGGCGGCTTCCTGCCGGAATCCCCCGCACGGGCCTCGCGGAGCTGCTCGCCTGCCATCGCGGCTGGGACATTGGCGTATGGGAAGTCGCCCGGGAGGTTTCGCGACGGCTTGCGGCCACCACGATCGGTGGCCGCTACAGCCGGCTGTTCGTGGACCTGAATCGCGACCCGTCCGACCCGACGCTGATGCTCACGGAGGTGGACGGACGCCCGGTCCCGATCAACCGCCGCCTCACGCCCCGCGAGGCCGGCCGGCGCGTCCGGCTCGCCCATGCCCCTTACCATGCAGAAATCGATCGCCAGATGGCCCGCCGGAGCGCCGCTCGCGTTTCGCCCCTCCTGATCAGCTTTCATTCGTTTACCCCCGTTCTCAATCCCGCCCGCCGGCGGTTCGACGTGGGGGTTCTCTTCGCGGATCACGCGCCGCTTGCTCGCCGCCTCGGAGCCGCGCTGGTCCGCCAGGGTTTCTCGCTCCGCTTCAACCGCCCCTACTCGGGGCTCGAGGGGCTGATCTACGCCGCCGCACGTCACGGATCCTTCCACCGGGTGCCCTATCTCGAGCTGGAGTTCAACCAGAAGCTCCTCGGCACGCCCCCCCGTTGCCGGATCGTGGGGGCCCGGGCTGCCGGCGCGATCGCGGAAATCCTCGCTGAGGTTCGCGCGGAGGCCATCCACATCGGCCGAACGACCGCCGGGGGGCCAGGATTCGGCCCCGTGCAGAGGAAATACTCGTCGCGTTGCCATGGGCCGGAACCCGCGGCCGCGCGTCCGGCTCGCTCCGCGGGCCGCCCCCCGGGACCCCCCCCAGGACCGGATCCGCCGGCCGATAGAATACTTGACAGTAAGGTATTCTTTTAGTACCTTCGGATCTGACTCAGCGAAGGTCCCAGCCGAGTCCAGAAGCGGGAACCTGTGAAGATCACGGCATTAGAGGAATACGGACTGCGGTGCGTCCTGCGGTTGGCTCGGACTCCCCAGGGGGGGCCCCTGACTGTTGCGGAGATCGCCGCGGCGGAGGGCCTGACGGTCCCCTACGTGGGAAAGCTGATGTCCGTCCTGCGGCAGTCCAGCCTGGTGGCGAGCGTCCGCGGCCGAAGCGGAGGGTATGCACTCTGCCGGCCGGCCACGGACATTTCGGTCGAGGAGGTGCTCAACGTCCTCGGCGAGCCGCTCTTCTCCGCAGCCTACTGCGGGAGCCATCCCGGGTCTCTCGCGATCTGCACGCACCAGGTCGATTGCTCGATCCGCTCCATCTGGCAGGTGCTCGGGGATGTGATCCACTTCGTCCTGAGGCGGACCTCCCTCGCGGACCTCTGTCAACAGGAAGGGGCGTTGTCTCGAAACCTGGAAGAATCCACCCGGGCTGGCATGCTGGCCACCGGGATCCCCGGATGGGGCCAGATCCAGACGCAGAATGACGCCGCCGTTCCCGGCGCGGGCGGAGTCCCCGGCTTGAGGCCGTTTCCCGGGAGAGCGCGATGAACGAACCCATCCAGGACCTCGCCAACCGCGAGTACCGCTACGGCTTCGTCACCCCGATCGAATCGGAGACCATCCCGCCCGGATTGAGCGAGGAGGTCATCCGCCTGATCTCGGCGAAAAAGCAGGAACCGGAGTTCCTTCTCGAATGGCGGCTCAAGGCCTACCGCCACTGGCTGACGATGGTCGAGCCCTCCTGGGCGCGGGTCGAATACCCGCCGATCGACTACCAGTCCATCAGCTACTACTCCGCTCCCCGTCAGAAAAGGGGACCAAAGAGCCTCGATGAGGTGGACCCGGAACTCCTGCGCACCTACGAGAAGCTCGGCATCCCGCTGGGAGAGCAGGCGGCTCTCGCGGGCATCGCCGTGGATGCCGTCTTCGACAGCGTCTCCGTCGCGACGACCTTCAAGGAGAAGCTCGGATCGATGGGCATCATCTTTTGCTCGTTTTCGGAGGCCGTCCGCGAGCATCCCGAGCTGGTGCGCCGATGGCTCGGCTCGGTCGTCCCGGCCACCGACAATTTTTTTGCCGCGCTCAACTCCGCCGTCTTCACCGACGGCTCCTTCGCCTACATCCCGAAGGGTGTCCGCTGCCCGATGGAGCTCTCGACCTACTTTCGCATCAACGCCGCCTCGACCGGCCAGTTCGAACGGACCCTCATCGTCGCCGACGAGGGGGCCACGGTGAGCTACCTCGAAGGCTGCACGGCCCCGATGCGCGATGAAAACCAGCTCCATGCGGCGGTCGTCGAACTGGTCGCCCTCGACGATGCGACGATCAAGTACTCGACCGTCCAGAACTGGTATCCCGGCGACCGCGAGGGCAAGGGGGGCATTTACAACTTCGTCACGAAGCGCGGCCACTGCAAGGGCGCCCGTTCGAAAATTTCGTGGACCCAGGTCGAGACCGGCTCGGCGATCACGTGGAAGTATCCGAGCTGCATCCTGCAGGGGGATGATTCCATCGGGGAGTTCTACTCCGTCGCCCTGACGAACAACTTCCAGCAGGCCGACACCGGCACGAAGATGATCCACATCGGCCGCAATACCCGAAGCACGATCGTCTCGAAGGGAATTTCGGCGGGGCACGGCCAGAACACCTACCGCGGCATGGTGAAAATCCTCAAGGGGGCCGCGGGTGCCCGCAACTACTCCCAGTGTGATTCGCTCCTGCTGGGAGACCGCTGCGGCGCGCACACCTTTCCCTACGTCGAAGTCGGCAACGCCACGGCCCAGCTCGAACACGAAGCCTCCACCTCGCGCATCGGGGAGGACCAGCTGTTCTATTGCCGCCAGAGGGGACTGTCCACCGAGGACGCGGTGAATCTCATCGTCAACGGATTCTGCAAGGAGGTCTTCCGCGAGCTGCCGATGGAGTTCGCCGTGGAGGCGCAGAAACTGCTCAGCGTGAGTCTCGAAGGGAGCGTCGGATGAGCGAGATCGGCAAGACGGCCCCCGCGGCGGGGGAGGGTCCCCTGCTCGAAGTCCGCGGCCTGCGGGCCGCGGTCGGCGGAAAGGAAATTCTCCGCGGCGTGGACCTGACGGTCCGCCGGGGCGAGGTGCACGCGATCATGGGACCGAACGGCTCGGGCAAGAGCACCCTCGCCCAGGTCCTCGCCGGCCGCGAATCCTACGAGGTCTCCGGCGGCGAAGTGCTCTACCAGGGCCGCGACCTGCTGGCCCTCTCGCCCGAGGAGCGGGCCCGGGAAGGGCTCTTCCTGGCCTTTCAGTACCCGGTGGAAATCCCCGGCGTCAGCAACCTCTACCTCCTGAAGGCCGGTCTCAACGCAGTGCGCAGGCACCGGGGCCTGCAGGAGCTCGACGCGGTGGAATTCCTCGCGCTCATGCGCGAAAAAGTCAAAATCGTCGCCATGGACGAGGCGCTGCTGAAGCGAGCGGTAAACGAAGGCTTCTCGGGCGGCGAGAAGAAGCGCAACGAAATTCTGCAGATGGCCGTCCTCGATCCGACCCTCGCGATTCTCGACGAGACCGATTCGGGCCTCGACATCGACGCCCTGCGAATCGTCTCGGACGGCATCAATGCGCTGCGAGGCCCCCGCCGCTCGATGGTCCTCGTCACGCACTACCAGAGACTGCTCGACTACGTCGTGCCGGACCGCGTGCACGTGCTTTCCGGCGGGCGCATCGTCCGGTCGGGAGACAAGGACCTCGCCCTGGAGCTTGAGCGGAAAGGCTATTCGTGGATCGACGAGAGCGCACCCGAAGAACTGGCACGGGGGCGGGTGTGATTGCGACGGCGACCGTTCCCGGCTGCTGGGTCGCCGGCTATTCCCGGCTCGAACGGGAAAGGCCCGATGCCCCCGGCGCGCGGTGGCTCGCGCAGTTGCGCCGCGTCGGAATGGAACGGTTTTCCGTCCTTGGCATCCCCGACCCGCACCAGGAGGAGTGGCGCAAGACGAACGTCTCCCCCATCGCCCGGGTGGCCTTCGAACCTGCCAACGGGGCCGGCGGAAACACAGCCACCCTCGCCCAGGCCCGCGAGCAACTCGCGCGCCTGGCTGCTGCGGGAATCGCCGCGCCCGCCCTCGTCTTCATCAACGGCATCTACGCGGCGGAACTGTCGGACCTTTCGGGTCTGCCGGAGGGCATCGAGGCGGGCTCGCTCGCGCAGGCCGCCTCGGACCGCCGCGACCTCGTCGAGGCCCACCTCGGCACCGTCGCCGCGGATCTCACCCCCTTCACGGCGCTCAATACCGCGTTTCTTCGCGACGGAGTCTTCGTCCACCTCGCTTCGACCGCGCAGTCCGCGACGCCTGTTCACCTGGTGTTCCTGACGGCGAGAGGAGTCCATCCGCTCGCCTGCCATCCTCGGGTGCTCGTCGTCGCCGAGCCCGGCAGCCGCGGGCGCCTCGTCGAGGTCCACGCGGGGGTTGAATCCCTCTCCCCTCCGGCGGCGGCAGGAGGGCCGGTCGCGCTGTTCGTAAACCCGGTCACCGAGATCGTTCTTTCCTCGGGGAGCGTGCTCGACTACGACGTCGTTCAGCCGATGGCCGGGCGGGAGTGGCGGATCGCTTCCCTCGGGGCGCGGATCGGCCCGCAAGCCTCGTTCTCCTCCCGCTCGATCTGCCTTGGCGGGCCTCTCGTGCGCAACGACGTGCGGGCGGTTCTCGAAGCCGAGGGGGCCAGCTGCACGCTCGACGGGCTGTTTCTCGTCCGATCCGGCGAGCACGTGGACAACCACACCGTGATCGACCATGCCCGCCCCGGCGGGACGAGCCGCGAGCTCTACAAGGGCATCCTCGCCTCCGGCGGGCGGGGGGTCTTCGACGGCAAGATCGTCGTGCGCCCAGACGCGCGGAAGACCGACGCGATGCAGGCGAACCGCAATCTCCTGCTTGCCGACGACGCCGTGATGGACACATTGCCCAAGCTCGAAATCCTCAACAACGACGTGAAGTGCAAGCATGCCGCGACGATAGGCCGGCTGGACGAAACCGCCGTCTTCTACCTTCGCTCGCGCGCCGTGGGAGTCGAGGAGGCCCGGCGGATCCTGATCCAGGCCTTTGCCGACGAGGTGATCGGCCGGCTTCCCGCCGAGCCGCTGCGTGCGCCGCTGTCGGCGGCCGTGACCGACCTCCTCGCCGCCGGCCCAGAAGCGGGAGGCCGGACATGAGGCCGGCAACGAACCTCCTCGGCCTTGTTCCCGGCCGGCGGCCCCGGCCGGGGTTCGACGTGGCGCGCGTGCGGCGCGATTTCCCGATCCTCGACCAGTGCGTCTTCGGGAAGCCCCTGGTCTACCTCGACAACGCGGCGACGAGCCACAAGCCGCGCTTCGTCATCAACACCATCAGCCATTACTTCGAACGGGACAACTCCAATATCCATCGCGGGCTGCACAACCTCTCGGAACGCTCCACGCGGGCCTACGAGGGAGCCCGCGGGAAGGTGCAGAAATTCATCAATGCCGCCGACGCGGCAGAGATCGTCTTCGTCCGCGGAACGACGGAGGCGATCAACCTTGTCGCGGCCACCTACGGCCGTTCGAGGGTCGGGGCCGGCGACGAGATCCTGATCACGGAGATGGAGCATCATTCCAACATCGTTCCGTGGCAGATGCTGGCGGAGGAGAAGGCCGCCGTGCTGCGCGTCGCCCCGATCAACGATCGCGGGGAGATCGTCCTCGATCGCTTCGAGGCGATGCTCACCGACAGGACACGGATCGTCTCCGTCGTTCACGTCTCCAACTCCCTCGGCACGGTCAACCCCGTCCGGCAGATCGTCGAGATGGCCCACGCGCGCGGCGTGGCCGTGCTGATCGACGGCGCCCAGGCAGCCCCGCACCGGCCGGTGGACGTGCAGGCGCTCGACTGCGACTTCTACGCTTTCTCCGGGCACAAGATGTACGGACCCACCGGGATCGGCGTGCTGTATGGAAAGCGCCGCCTTCTCGAGGAGATGCCTCCCTACCAGGTCGGCGGGGACATGATCAGCTCGGTGACCTTCGAGAAGACGGTCTACAACGCCGTCCCGCACAAGTTCGAAGCCGGAACACCGAACATCGTGGGCTCGATCGGCCTCGGGGCGGCGATCGGCTATCTCGGCGGGATCGACCTTCCCCGCGCGGCGGCCTACGAGGACGAACTGCTCGCCCACGCGACGGAGGCGGTCGGATCGATCCCCGGCGTCCGGCTGATCGGCACCGCGCGGGAAAAGGCGAGCGTTCTATCTTTCTCCGTGGAGGGGGTGCATCCCCACGACATCGGCACGATTCTCGACCAGGAAGGTATCGCGATCCGGGCCGGGCACCACTGCACGCAGCCCGTGATGCGCCACTTCGGGGTGCCGGCGACGGTGCGCGCCTCCCTGTGTTTCTACAATACGCACGAGGAGATAGACGCCCTGGCCGATGCCGTGCGGAAGGTGCAAAAGGTGTTCGCCTGATGTCGGAGCTGGCAGAGCTGTACCAGCAGGTCATCCTCGATCACAACCGCGCTCCCAGGAACTTTCGCGCGATCGCCGGAGCGACCTGCTCGGCGGAGGGCTACAACCCGCTCTGCGGAGACCATTTCACCCTGGCCCTGTCGATGGACGGGGACCGGATCACCGATGCCGCGTTCCAGGGGACCGGCTGCGCGATCTCCAAGGCGTCGGCCTCGATGATGACCGAAGCCGTCCGCGGCCTCCTGCGCGCGGAGGCGGAAGCGATTCTCGACGCCTTTCACGCCATGGTCACAGGGCGGGGCGGAGACCCGTCAGCTCTCGGCAAGCTCGCGGCCTTCTCGGGCGTGAGCGAGTTTCCCGCCCGGGTCAAGTGCGCGACGCTGGCCTGGCATGCCCTCCGGGCCGCCCTCGAAGGGCGCGGCGCGGCGGTTTCCACCGAATAGAGGACCGTTGATGAACGACGAACGAAACTTCCCTGCCGACCTGCCCGCCCCGGCAGATCCCCCCCGGCCCGCATCCGACGTGTCCGATGCGGCCTCACCCGTCGGGGCGATTTCATCCGAGCCCGCCTCCCGGAACCCGGATCGGATCCGGGAAGGAATCGTCGAGGCGCTGCGCACCTGCTACGATCCCGAGATCCCGGTCAACATCTACGAACTCGGGCTCATCTACGATGTGGACGTTTCCGCCGCCGGGGCGGTCGTGATCCGGATGACCCTCACCTCGCCGGCCTGCCCGGCGGCGCAATCTTTGCCCCCCGAGGTCGAGGCCAAGGCCCTCTCCGTCCCGGGCGTCACCGAGGCACGGGCGGACGTCGTTTGGGAACCGATCTGGAACCCGTCCATGATGACGGACGCGGCCCGGCTCCAGCTTGGCTTCATGTGAGGGAAAAGGGGCCAGGCATTTTTTAGGCTGCAGGGTGAATTCATGGTAAAAGGGTTGTTCGGCCCGGCGCGGTTGCCGCGCGGAGCCGCCCGGTTTCCATCGACAGACGAGAGGACACGGCATGGCGAGAAGCTCCTACAAGAGGCTCCTTCTGAGCAGAATCCACGACGAACGCGATCATCGCGGCGTCAGCGGGGCAGCGGTTTTTCAGGATCGCTCCGAAGGGGTTCCGAACCCGCGGCACATGGTGGCGTTTTCATCCGACGACCTGCCGGCTCTCCGCAGCGGTCGCCGGCCTGGCCACAGCGGCCCCGGCACGGGTCCGGGGGCAACCCCGGCCCCGCCAGTTGCTCCCCCCGAACGCGTCGGCTCCTGAGCGGGCCGCCCGGCCGGCCTGACTGTGGCTGTTCCGGCGGCCCCTCCCATCGAGCCTTTCCCGCCCTGCGCGCGCGAGGCTCCGCGTGAGCACTCTGACCCGCCTGCGCGTTTCCGGCGCCGACCATTCCGCCGCCGGCCGCGTCACCCTCTTCCCCACCCTCGATCGCACCGGTTCCCCGGCGGCCCTCATCATGACTCCGGGACTGAAGAAGACCGTCAACGAGGATGCCGGCGGGTGGGACCGCACGGAACGGCGGGGGTTCTATGCAGTCGCCGACGCCCACTTCGGCGGTGAAGCCGCCGTCCTGGCCGTCGAGTTGTGCCTCGCCCGCCTCAGCGCGCGTCTGGTCCGCAAGGACCACTTCGAACCCGATCGCTTCCGCGGGGCGTTTGCCGAATCCCTCGTGGCAATCGAGGCCCGGATCCGCCGGGACACGGGCGAAGGGGGATCGGAAACGACTCTTCTGGTGCTCGCCGCCGGATGGGGCCGACTGTTCTGGGGCAGCTTCGGCGATTCACGCCTGTATGTCGCGGCCCAATCGGGCCGCCGCCAGGTCAACCGCACGAGCCCTGACTACCTGTGCGGGGCCGCGCGAAGCGCGGAGATCCTCTCGCGCGAGATGATCTGCGGTGATCTGCGATCCATCAGAACCGGGCCGCACGGGCCGGGCCGACTGATGCTCTGCACGGACGGAGTCCCGCTCTCGGCGGCTCCCCACGACCGGAATGAGTGGAACCCGCAGGCCATCGGAGAGATTCTCTCGATCGCCCCGGACGCCTCCGCGGCCGCCGCGAACCTCGCGGCCGCCGCGCTTCGTCGCGGCGGGGCGGACAACATCTGCGCGATCGTCCTCGACGCGCCGTCCGCCTGAGGAAGGTGGTCAGGCCCCGTTTTTCGCGCCCTGCAACTCCGCAAGGCGGCGGCGAATACGCTCCTCCGCGGGAAGGGTGCCGACAGCCTGCCGCATCAGCTCGATGGCCTCGTCCTTCCGGCCGGTTCGCTCCAGAACGCGGGAGAGGTTCACCCACGAGCCAACCCCGCGCGGGTTCATCTCGATCGCCCGGCGAAACGCCTTCTCTCCCTCGTCGAAACGGCTGGTCTCGCACTCGGCGGCCCCGAGGTGGTTCCACACACTTGCTGATCGCGGATCGAGCTGTAGCGCGCGGCGGAAGGCGTCGAGCGCCGAGGGCCAGTTTCCCGCTCCGCTCGCAAGCTCCCCCAGCGCGACCCAGGGCTCGGCCGAAGAGGGGCGAACGGCCGAGGCCTTCTGCCACGCCCGCACCGCTCCAGCTCCGTCTCCCGCTTCCTTCAGCGCATAGCCCAGATTGTAGAGGGCGTCATAGTCGTCGGGATGGCGGGCGAGAAATTCCCTGAAGAGCTCGGCGGCCTCGCTGAAGCGACGCTCGTCGAGACACACCGTCGCGAGGTTCGCACGGGAGCGGTCGGAGGGCCCCGTTCCCCCTGCGATGCCGGCGCGGCCCGCGACGTAGCCGAGCTTCTGCAGGTTCTCCAGGGCAGCGCGCGATTCACGGTCCCCCGTCGCCTCCCGCGGCAGAGGCGAGGACTCGCGGAGGTAGGAGTCCACGGCGGGAGGCTGCGGCGCGAGGGTTCCCGGCTCGAACAGCTCCTGCAAGGGCCGGCCAGTGAATTCGCGGGAAACGGGCGCCCCATAGAGCGCGAGCACCGTCGGGGCGACATCATAGAGGTCCGCCCCTTCCACCCGGGCGCCCGCGCGCACTCCCGGCCCGAGAGCGAAAAGGACCCCGTCCTCGTCATGCCATTCGGCCGCGAAGGGGCCCGAGCGGGCCGGATCGCGGGCCGGCCGATCAAACCCCGTCTTCCAGCCATGGTCGGACACCACGAGGACGACCGTTTCCTGCCCCGCCGCGGCGATCAGATCCGCCAGGACGCGATCGAGATGATCGAGGTAGCTCTCGGCGACCTTGCCGAAACGCGCTGCGCGGGCGGGATCGGTTCCCTCGACCGGCGGATCCGAGCAACCTCCGAAGACATGCAGCAACCGGTCCAGACCCTCGAAGTAGATCGCGACGAAATCCGGTTTTCCCATCTCCATGAGGCGGCGGCCTACGCTCTGCCACGTTGCGGTCGTCGCCGCGATCACCCGCAGCGCGCGCGCGTCATCGCTCGACTCGGATCCGATGCCCGGAATGCCGAAGATCCGATCGAGATCGGCGGACGGGACGGTGGACGGACGGACGCGCAGCGGCTCCAGATCCTTTGCGAGCGCCGCGGGCCAGCTTTTTCCGGCCGGATCGGCGGGCGGTTCGGCGTCGGGCGACTCGTATGGGTGGACCGTGAAGCGGTCCGAAACGAGCGACCCGTTGACGGGCGAGGCTGGATGGGTCGCCAGCCATCCGGCGACGGCAATCCGCACGCCGCGATCACCGAGGATTTCCCAGACGCTCTTCCGTAGCCGCCCGGCGCTCGAGATCGGGGCGAAGCGTGCTCCGGCCGGGCCGGCGTCCCCGACCTGCTCGATGAAGTCGAGGATGCGGTGGCGCTCCGGGCTGACGCCCGTCGCGATCGAAGTCCAGAGGATCGGAGAGAGCATCGGCCGGTGGCTGTGGAGGGACCCGGTGATCCCCTCCCGGTAGAAGCGCGCGAAGCACGGAAGCCGGCCGGCGCGGACGAGCGGGACGATGAGATCCTCGTCGGCGGCATCGATCCCGACAAGGAGGACGCGTCGGGCCGGGGGTGCCCCTCCGCCGCAAGCGGCGATGACGGCCACGATGGCGAGAAGAAATAGAGGAAAGCGCGTCATCACTGCGTCCTGGGGGAGGCTTCCGGGGAAAGCCGGAAGGTAGGCCCACCTCCATTCTACGTCAAGGGAGGATTGTTACCGACCGATCTCCGCTCTATATTCAATGCGCCCTGTCTGGTCACTCTTGCGCGCATCGTACGACCGGGCGGCGCGGAAAACGTCATGAGCGAAAGCATGCCCCGACGGGCTTCTCCGGGCTCCGGCCCCCGACCCTCCACGGGTGTCACCGCCGGGCGGGCGCAGGCTGTCCGCGATCCCATGACCCGTCCCGCGGTCGCGATGAGCCTCGTGGGCGGGCTGTTCTGGCGGGATCTCGTGCGCATCGCAAACGATCCCCGCCTGCATCCGCGGCTGCGCCGCCGGGCGGAGAGCCTGCTCGCGGAAGCGTCGGAGGATCTGACCGAGGGAGAACTCGTCGCCCTCGCCCGGGTCGCGTGCCGCTCGATCATCGGGGCACTCGCGGGTTGCGGGCGCGCGCGCGTGATCGAAGCGCTCCTCGGCAACCCCCGCATCATAGAGGAGGACGTGGTCGCGCTGTGCCGGGCCGCGACGCATCCCGAAATCCTCGGCTCCGTCGCGGCCTGCCACCGCTGGCGGGCCGGCAGGGCCGTGAGGCTGGCCCTCGCGCGCAACCCCCGTACCCCCGTTCCGGATTCCCTCCACGCCCTCCGCGGCCTGCCTCCCGCCGATCTGAAGACGCTCGCCGAAGACCCGGACATCCCGACGCTCATCCGGGTCTGTGCCGGCCGCATCCCATTTGACGGACTCGCGCGCATGGATCTAGAGTCCCCGTTTCGGCGGCGTGCCCGTGGCGAGCGTGATGGCCTCTCTCGGTGAAGAGCTTCGCAGGCAGCGTGAGTTGCGGCAGATCTCCCTGCGGGAGATCTCCGACGCGACAAAGATCAACATCCGCTATCTCGAGGCGCTCGAGCGCAACGATTTCCGTCACCTCCCCGGAGGCCAGTTCAACAAGGGGTTCATTCGCGCCTATTCCCGGCACATCGGCGTGGATCCCGAGAAGCTCGTGGACGCTTACATGGAAGAGTTGCAGAGGCAGGCCGGGACCGCGGAGACGAAGGTCGCCCCCGAGCCGGCCGGCCGCCATCCCTGGCGGATCCTTCTGATGGCCGCCGCCGCCCTGCTCATCCTCATGGGAGCGGGGATGGCCGCCTGGCGGTTTCTCGTTGGCCCCCGCTCATGACAACGCATCCTCTCGTCCAGCAGCTCCTCCAGCCGGACGCCCCCCTGGCCCTGCGGCTCGCCGCCGTGCAGGGCACGCTGCCCGTCTCGCAGGCCGAGCTTCTGTCCGTGATCGTGCGGCTCTCCTCCGACCCCGAAGAAGAGGTCCGAGAAGGAGCGCGGGCCTCGATCGCGGCGATCGGCCCCGAGGATCTCGGCATGATCCTCGCCGATCCCGCGACCGAAGGCGGGGTCATCGAACACCTGCTCGATTTCTTGCCGCTCTCGTCGGAGAATCTCCTGGCGGCGCTCGCGAACCCGTCGGTGTCCGATGCGGCGCTGTGCCGGATGGCCTCCTCGGACCGCGGCGAGGCGATCGAGCACCTGGCGCGGAACCAGGAGCGGCTCCTGTCCTGCCCCGCGATCCTCGAACGGCTGGAGGCCAATCCCCACGCCGGCGCGGATCTCGCCGGACTGCTGGCCGACTTCCGGGAGCAGTTCTTCCCGGAAGGGATTCCCTCTTCCGCGGTCGAAGAGGGGGATCTGGGGACGGCGGTCTCCGAAGAGGGGGACGTCGTCACCGAGGAGGAGTTGCAGCGCCTGCTGGCCGAGGTGGGCGATCTCCCCTTCCTGTCGGTGGAGATGGGCGATCTGATCGATTCGCAGGGCATGTCGGCCGACCTCAATGACTTGATCAAGGACGACGCCGCGCTGGAATCGGTCTGGAAGAGGTTGAGCCGGCTGGCGGGACCGGCCCGGCTGAAAGAAGCCCTGCGCGGCGGGAAGGAAGTCCGGACGATCCTCGTGCGCGATCACAACCGGGTCATCGCGTGCGCCGTGTTGAAAAACCCGAGACTGACCGAATCGGAAGTCGAGGGCCTGGCCACCTCCCGCAGCCTCCACCAGGACGTTCTCCGGATGATCGGGCAGAGCCGCGAATGGATGCGCTCCTACTCGATCCTGCACCGGCTCGTCCGCAACCCGAAGACGCCTTCCGGGATCGCCATGAACTACGTGGGACGGCTCATCACCCGCGACATGCAGGCCATTTCCAGGGACCACAACGTTCCGGAGATCATCCGCAGGCTGGCGCGCCGGCACATGGACGTCCGGGAACGCAAGGCGGCCGGCCCGGTCTTCAAGAGACACTGACCGAAGCGATGCACATCATCCGAGAGATCCGGCTGCTGCTCGGGAACTACCACGTGAAATCCGGGATCTATCATTATTACCGAGGCGAGTACAAGCAGGCCGAGGAGTTTCTCTCCCGCGCGCTCGACACCCGGGATCCCCGTCCCGGCAGCGACGCGGCCATTGCCTTGCACTACCTGACCCAGACCTACCTCTCCTCGGGAGAGCGATTCGAATCATCGGGAGACTGGGCCCGCGCCGCGGAGGATTACTCGCGCGCCGCCGCCTTGCGGCCCTCGTTCCCCGACGTCCACTTCCGGCTGGGGCGCGCGCGCAAGCGGGCCGGCAACATCGCCGGCGCGGTCACCGCGCTCGCCAGAGCGGTGGCGATTCATCCGAACTACCTCGATGCCCGCCGGGCGCTGGCCTTCGACCTGCTCCACTCGGGCCGTCTCGAGGAGGCGCGGGGGGAGTTCCAGCAGGTTTTCGCCCTGTCGGTGGCGAGACTCGAGGGTCCCTACCGCGAAGGCGACCGGCACCTGTCCGAGGGGAACATCCCCGACGCGGAGGAGTTCATGAAGGATGCCTTCGCCCGCGATCCCGAGCGGTTCGACACCCACTTCAAGCGCGGCATCGCCCGGCTGAAAGCGGAGGACTGGGAAAACGCCGCGGCAGAACTCCAGGACGCCATCGCGCTGAACCCGAAGCTGGCGGACACGTACAATTACCTGGGCGTTGCCCTCGCGGAGTCCGGGGACGGGCCGGGATCCATCAAGGCGTTCCGCCAGTCGCTCGCGATCAACCCGGCCTACGTGACGGCCCACCTGAACCTGGCGTTCCTGCTGGCCCGGGTGGGTGAGATCAAGGAGGCCGAGAGCCACCTTGGCGTCGTGCTGGCCCGCGAACCGGAGAACTCGGCGGCGGCGTTCAAGCTCGAAGAGATTCGCTCGGGTCGGGTAGACCCGCGAAGGGGGGTGAGACGGTGAACCGAGCGAGCGGGGAGACGGTGCGGCTGGTCTGCGGCGGAGTGAGCCATGTCGGCCGGCGTCGGGAAGCGAACGAGGATTGCCTGCTCGTGGCCCCGGAAATCGGGCTGCTCGCCGTGGCGGACGGGATGGGGGGGCACGCGGCCGGTGAAGTCGCCTCCCGGATCGTCATCGACACGCTGCAGGAATCCGTCAGGGAGACCGGAATGGACACCCGCGAGTCTCCCTCCGGGACCGCCTCTCCCGACCGGCTGCGCGAAGCGATCCGCCTCGCCAACGACCGGATTTTCCAATCCATCGAGGGGCGGGAGGAACTGCGCGGGATGGGCACGACCGTCGTCGCGGCCCTCGTGCGGGATGACCGTCTGGCGGTCGGCTACGTCGGGGACAGCCGGGCCTACCTGTTGCGCGACGGCGCCCTGACCCAGCTCACGGCAGATCATTCCTGGGTGCAGGAACAGGTGGAGCTGGGGTTGTTGTCCCCTTCGGAGGCCCATCGCCACCCCTTCCGCAACATCGTGACCCGGGCCTTGGGGAGCCGGGACGTCATCGCGGACATCCGCGAAGAGCGGCTGCGGCTGGACGACGTTCTGCTTCTCTGTTCCGACGGTCTGAACTCGATGGTGGAGGACGATGCGATCCGTTCGATCCTCGCCCGCCCCACGGCCGTCCGGCAGACGGCCGAGGCTCTGGTGGAGGCGGCCAACGAGGCAGGGGGAGAGGACAACATTACCGTCATCGTCGCCCGGGCCGAACGGGCGACCTGAGGGGCGGGAAGCGGAAGAAACGGCCCCCCCCGGGGGGGCCACGCTTCGGCCCGGAGCGCACACCGGGCTGCACCGTCGCAGCAGGCCCTGCGGGGGGTTGTCTTGACGGGTCCGCCGCTTGGACCTATATTTATTTATCCTCGCAGGATGCGTGTCGCTCCTTGTCTTGAAGTATTCTGCGGGGAGGGACGGCCGGTTCCGGTTGCCGGAGAACGGGGCCGCCCCGGCGGATGTGCCCGGATGACATTGCGTTCGAGCCGAAGCAAAGCGCTGTCCCTGCTGGCCCTTGCGGCCAGTGGCCTTCTTGTGTCGCTGCCGGCCGCGGCGATGGACGGGGGTGGCCAGTCGCGGATGCTCCGGAGCCTGCCCGATGGGGCTCTCCCCTCGGATTGCCTGTCACCTGTTTTCCTTGAGATGGCATGGTCCATTTCCCCCTATTTCGCCGAACCCCCGCAACTGGCCGATCCCCAGGTCTGGGTGACCGCCGATGGTCGTGTGGCGGTTCACTACACGACCCAGCGCGGATCTTCGGATGCCGTTCCGATCGCGGACGTCAACCGCAACGGCCTGCCGGACGCCGTGGAGGCGGGCGGAGACGGGGCCGCCGAGACTTTGCTGACGGCTGACTCCGGCGGCTGGCTGATGCCGTTTTCGCCTTCCTACCGCCTGGAGGTCTTCCTCGCGAATCTCGGCGGCACGACCCACGGCTACTACATTCCATCCTCCGTCACATCCCGGGGTTTCGCGGTCGTGGATAGCCGCCTGTTCACCGACACGCAGCTTCTCAAGGCCATCTCCGCCCACCAGGCCGCCCACGCCATCCTTTCCGGTTACGACCGGGCCGAGCCTCTTTGGTGGCACGAGGCAACCGCCTCGCTGATCGAGGTTCTCTCCCAGGGATCCGTCGGGCGGCACACCGAGGCGATGGAGCGGATTCTCGCCGCGCCGGAGAAGGGCCTGCTGCCCGACGACCTGGGGCGCGGCGCAACGGGGCTGATCTGGGCAAGCTATCTCGCGGAGAGCGGTGGCGGCGCCGAACTGGTGCGGCAGATCTGGAATGAGGAAGCCCTCGTCGAGGGCAACAACCTCTTCGACGCAACCGATCGGGTCCTGTCGCGCCAGGGAAGAACTCTCATCTCGGCTTTCGCGGATTTCACGACATGGAACCTCTTCACCGGGCTCCGCGACGATCGGCAGCACTATTCCTTCGGAGGCCTGCTCAGCGACCCGCGCGCCGTGGCCACCCACTCGCTGTTTCCTGCCGGATCGGCCGGCCAGGCCGTTGCCCCCCTCGGATGGAGCCTGATCCGGTTCGAGCCCGACGGGGCTGGCGGGGGAGTCCAGATCGCCTTCGAGGGCGATGACGCCGGCTCCTGGCAGGCGGACCTTCTGCTCGGCTCCCGGCACGGCACAACGTCCTTCCGCCGCGTGGCGCTGCCGATCGATGGCTCGGGACGCGCATCCCTAGGGGTGCCGTGGGGCGAGGCCGCGGAAGTGCTGCTTCTGGTCCGTAACGTCCGAACCTCCGGACCCGGAGCGACCTTCACCTGGTCGGTGCGACCAGCCCCAGCCTACCCCTTCGAACTGGGATCGCTGTCCGCCGACCCCGAGCCGGGGCAGGTGCAGGTGAATTGGGAGACCGAAAGCGAGGAGAACCTGGCCGGTTGGGACGTCTACCGCAGCGAGGGACGAGCCGGCTTCCAGAGAATCTCGGAAATCACGATCCCCGCGGTTGGGGGCTCCGACGGCACGGTCGGCTACCAGTTCATCGACGACGCTGTCCGCCCCGGCGCGGCGTATCAATACTATGTCGTCGGCCTCACACTCGACGGGCTGACGCAGCGATCCTTCATCGTCACGACCCGCATTCCCCGCTGACCGCGCCGGCCCCCCGCCGGTTTCCTGATCCGACCCTCTCGACGCGAAGCAATACGTCACCTGCACCCCGGCGGTTCTCGGCCGTCAGATCCGCCGGCGACAGCCCGACAGATCGGAATTCGGAGGATTCGTGCAGATCGTCTCCCGGCTCGTTCACTCGCTCGGCGAACTCGTCCGCTCCCTGCCCGGCGCGGAGGACGTCCGGGTGCAGGTGGAGGTGCCGCCGAAGATCGAGATGGGGGATCTCGCGACCCCCGTCTGCTTCGAGCTGGCGCGCCGGCTGCGGCGCTCTCCCCGGGCCATCGCGGAGGATCTTGCCGGCCGGATCGCGGCCAGCCCGCTTCCCGGAGCGGCGCGGGTCGAGGTCGCGGGAGGCGGATTCCTCAACCTCTTTCTCGACCGCGACGCGTTTCTCGTGGAGCTGGCCGCCCGCCCCCCGCGCCCGGAAACTGCGCCCTTCCCGGGCAAGATAATCGTCGAGCACACCAACATCAACCCGAACAAGGCCGCCCACATCGGCCACATTCGCAATGCCGTCCTCGGCGACACGCTCGTTCGGGCGCTCCGGTTCCTCGGGGCGCGGATCGAGGTGCAAAACTACCTCGACGACACGGGGGTCCAGGTGGCCGACCTCGTCGTCGGTTTTCGCGAGATCGAAGGGCTCCCGCTCGAAGCGGTCGAGGCCCTTGCCGCCCGGGCGGACGCCGCGGAGCGGGAGGGCGGAGCGCCCTTCGACCACCTCTGCTGGGCCGTCTACGCGAAGGTCGGGGCGTGGTACGAAGCCGAACCCTCCCGGCAGTCGCGCCGGGGGCAGGCGCTGCGCGGAATGGAAGAGGGCGTGGGCCCCGACGCGGAGATGGCCGCCTTCCTTGCCGCTCGCATGGTGCGCCACCACCTCCGCACGATGGATCGCATCGGCGTCCGCTATGACCTGCTCCCGCGGGAAAGCGACATCCTGAAGCTCGGCTTCTGGGCAAAGGCATTCGAGGCGCTGCGCGCCTGCGGAGCAATCCAGCTCGCCGGAACGGGGAAGAACCTCGGCTGCTGGGTGATGGATCTCGAGGGGGTGGAGGAAGGCTCCGGCGAGGACCAGAAGATCATCGTCCGCTCCGACGGCAGCGTGACCTACGTCGGCAAGGACATCGCCTACCAGTTGTGGAAGTTCGGTCTCCTCGGCGGGGATTTCAAATACTCGCGGCTGGACTGGAGCGGATTTCCCTGGAGCGGCTATCAGGTCTGGCGGACGGCGTCGGAAAACGGCGACCCGGATCCTCCCCCGTTCGGCGGCGCCGCGCGGGTCTATAACGTCATTGATACACGACAGTCCTACCTCCAGCGCGTCGTCTCTCAGGGACTCCGCGCGCTCGGTCACGACGCGCAGGCGCGGGAGTCGGTCCACTTTTCTTACGAAATGGTCGCCCTCTCCCCCGGAAGCGTCGCCTCGCTGTTTCCCGACTTTCCGCTGACGGAAGAAGATCGGGCGCGGCCGTTTCTCGAGATGTCCGGCCGCCGGGGCCTGGGCGTGAAGGCCGACGATCTCATCGCCGAGCTCGCCCGGCGCGCCGCCGTCGAAGTGGACCGGCGCCACCCCGGCCTCGCCGCCTTCGAGCGGGAGCGCACCGCCCGACAGATTGCCGTCGCGGCGCTGCGCTACTACATGCTCCGCTTCACCCGCAACCGGATCGTCGCCTTCGACATTGATGCGGCCCTGTCGTTCGAGGGGGAAACCGGCCCCTACTGCCAGTACGCGGCGGTGCGCGCGGCGAACATCTTCGCGCGGCTCAACGAGCGGGAGGGGATCGGCCGCGAGGCCGCGCGCGCGGGCCGCGCGGGCTTTTCGACTCTGCAGGGGGAAGAGGCCTTCGAACACTGGGCCCTCGCCCGCGAGATGGCGCGACTCGCCGATGAAGTGGCCTCCGCCGTGGAGGGGCTCGAACTGTCGTCCCTGGCCCGCTGGTGCCACCGGCTCGCCCAGCAGTTCAACGCCTTCTACCATCGCTGGCCGGTTCTCGCCGAGGAAGACCCCGAGCGGCGCCGACTGCGCCTGGTTCTCTGCGACCTGTTTCTGCGGACGATGGAATCGGGACTCGGCCTGCTCGGCATCGAGGTTCCCGAGCGCATGTAGTCCTCCCCCCCGCGCGACCGGGCCGCGATACGGTACAATTGCCGCGGTGATTCTGCGTTCGCTCCACATCTCCGCGCTCCTGCTGGCCTCCGGGTTGGGTCTGGCCGGCTCGGCCGCCGCGGAACTGCCTCCCGAGGGGGCGCCGGGATCCATGGCGACCGCCCCCGCTACCCCGAAGGCTGCCGCTGAGGCGGATCTTCTTCCCTTCCGTCCGGTCACTCTCGCGGCGAACTGGGGACCGCTTCCAGCCCGGTTCCGTCCCTCTCCAAAGGGAAAGTCGCCGGCCGTCCTGATCATCGGAGCCAGCGGCCGGTCCCTCGAGGGAATGGACCCCCTCGCCCGGCGGCTGCAGGCGCTCGGCTACACGGTCCTGTCCGTGCAGAATCCGGCCGGCATCATCCGCAAGGATGGCATGGGAATCCCGATCCTCGACAGGCGGCGGATCTCCATGGACGGGATTCCGGACCTCGTGCGCGATCTGCATGCGGCGCTGCGGTTCCTGAAGGACGCGCCCGAAGCATCGCCCGGTCCTCTTGCGGTGGTCGGCGAAGGGCTGGGGGTCTCCCTGGCCGCCCACCTCGGGGCGGAAAGCGATCGCGTCGCGGTGGTGGCCTACGTCGTGCCGGCGAAGGAGTGCGATCCGTTCGCCACGCGCGCGGCCCTGGAAAAGGCCTCCGAGCGGAAACCCTCCCTGCTCATCACCGGGATCAAAGACCAGACCTACCGGGCGTGGTTCGAGCAGGCTCTGCCCAACACCGCAGGCCTCACGCTCCTCGATCCGCTCACCCGGCCCGGTGGAGCGGAGGAGGAACAGGGCGCATGGGCAAGCCACGAGATCCCGTTCCCGCAGGACGTCGCCGCGTGGCTCGTCACCTGCTTTCCGCTTGGAAAAAATTGAACGGGCGCCGTCTCGCCGGCCTCCTCGGGACATCGGCCCTCGTCCTGGCAGGAGCGGTCTGCCGGGGTGAGGGCGCCCCCTCCGCGACCCCTGCCGCTTCGCCGCCCGAGATCCTTCCCTTCAGCCAGGTGCGCGCCGGCATGAAGGGCAGCGGCCTGACCGTCTTCTCCGGCACCTTGGTCGAGCGTTTCGACGCGGAGATCCTCGGCACGCTCGAGAATACGGGACCCCAGCAGAACCTGATCCTCGCCCGGTTGTCCGGAGGACCTCTCGAACGGACCGGCGTGATGGAGGGGATGAGCGGCAGTCCCGTCTACGTGGACGGGAAGCTCCTGGGCGCCGTGGCCTACTCCTGGGAATTCGAGCGCGAACCGATCGCCGGCATTACGCCGATCGAGGAAATGCTCCGGCTCGACCGGGCGAAGAGCCCCTTTGCCCGGGAAGGGATTCCCCAATTCGTCCGGCTCCCCGAGGCCTTCCGCCACCCGCGTGCCCGCTTGTCGCGGGCGGCGCTCGTGGGCTACTACCAGGCGCAGCTCGGCCGGCTGCTCGGGGAAGCGGCCCAGGCCCGCCGTCCGTCCTCGATGCCGCGCCCGCTCACGCTGCCCCTGGCGATCGCCGGGTTGCCCGCCGGCGCGATCGCCCGCCTGTCGGGCGGGGGCGCCTTCGCCCCCGTGCAGGGCGCGCCCTCCGCGTTCGCGGACGGACCACCGCTCGCGCCCGGATCTGCGGTCGGCGTGGCGCTGTTGCAGGGGGACCTCCAGGCGACGGCCGTCGGCACGGTCACAAGCGTGGAGGGGGACCGGATCCTCGCTTTCGGCCATCCGCTGTTCAACCTCGGTCCGGTCGAGCTGCCGATGACGAAGGCGCGCGTCGAGGCGCTGCTGCCCAGCCTGCAGAGCAGTTTCAAGATCGCCGGGCCCGCCGGACCGGCCGGCATCCTCCGGCAGGATACGGCGAGCGGCATTGCCGGGACGGTCGGGGGGACGGCACGCATGGTGCCGGTGACCCTGGAAATCAGCTCCGAGGGCGACGGCAGCCGCACATACAGTTTTCAGGTCGCCGAACACCCGCTCCTGTCTCCGGTCCTGCTGTTCATGACGCTCGGGGGCCTCCTCGAATCCGCCCAGGTGCAGGCCGCGGACACTTCCGTCGAGTTTCTCGAAGGCTCGGTCCTGAAGCTGTCCGAGGACCGCCGAGTGGATCTTCAGGAGCTCTTCGCGGGTGAGCAGGCGGTCTACCAGGCTTCCGCGACGGTGGCCTTCATCTCACAGCTCCTGATGGAAAACGAGTTCGAGCCGGCGCGGATCGAGGGGATCCAGTTAAAGGCCCGATCGAGTGGCCAGCGGCGCGTCGCCCGGATCACCTCCGCCTGGACCGACCGCGTGCGGGTGCACCCCGGCGAGACGATCACCGTGTCGGTTTCACTCAAGCCCTTCCGCGAGCCGGAGACCTCCCTCGAGATCAAGGTCCCGATCCCCGCCGAGCTGGAGCCCGGACCACTGACTCTTCATGTCGGCGACGCCGTCGCGCTCGTCCGCACGGGGGCCGAAGGAGCCGGACAGCCGGTCCCGCGCGATCTCGATCATCTCGTGGACCTCATCAACGGGATCCGCCGCAGCGAGCGGGTCTATGTTCTCGCGAGCCGCGAGGAGCCGTCCGTCTGGATGGGCGACCAGGCGCTGCCGAACCTGCCCCCATCGAAGGGAGCCGTCCTCGCCGGAACCGATCCGCGCGGAAGCAGCCAGGTGCGCCGCATCCGCCCGATTCTCGAAGAGGAGGTGGCAACCGGCTTCGCGGTCGAGGGCTACCGCCGCCTGGAAGTCGAGGTCGTCCGGTGAAGCGATTCCTCCGGGTGGCCGCCTTCGCGCTGGCCGCCTGCCTCACTCTGCCGGCGGGCGCCGTCACAACGCGGTCCTGGAGACTGACCGACCCGGCGGAGATGGCGCGCGGGGCTGCCGATGGCCTCGTCATCGGTCCGGGCGGATCCCTGACGCTTGCGCCGCGGCTGACCCCTCTCGCTCTCGCATCCCGGGGCGACACCGAACAGCCGATCCTCTGGTGCCTCGCGCAGGACGCCCGGACACAGACCCTCTACGCCGGAACGGGCGACGAGGGCCGGGTGCTGCGCATCGGTTCCGACGGCGCGGTCGAAATCCTCGCGGAGCTTCCCGAGCCGCACGTGACATCCCTTGCGCTTCTCCCCTCCGGCCGCGTGATCGCGGCGACGAGCCCGGAGGGAGCGGTCTACTCGATCGATTCGGACGGCGCGACCGAGGTGCTGCTCGAACCGTCCGAACTCTATATCTGGTCGCTGGCGGTGGGACGGGACGGATCCGTTTACGCCGGGACCGGCGAGCGCGGGCGCATCTACAAGGTGGACGCGAACGGCGATGGGACGCTCTTCTACGACGGCGAGGACGCGCACATCGTTTCGCTCGCCTGGGACCGGCAAGGACGGCTGCTGGCCGGAACCAGCGGGCACGGGCTGCTCCTCCGGCTCGACGAGACCGGTCACGCGACCGTGCTCCTCGATGCCGACCAGTCGGAAATCTCCTCGATCGCCGTGGACGTCACCGGATCGGTGTTCGCCTCGGCCTTTCCCTCCCGCGCGCCCCGCGAGGCCAAGGCCCGCCCGCTGCGCCTGCGGATCGAAGGAGGCGCGGCAGGGCAGGCGCCGACTTCCCTGCGGGACGGCGGCCCCCTGACGCCCCCCGAAGCGGACGGCCCCCTGCACTCCGAGGATGAACCGCTGCTCGCCTTCGTCGAGGAGGGGACGGCGGCATTCCACGCGGACGGGCGCGAGGAGCCGACCTCCCCCGCGCCCGGCGGAAACCGATCGGTTCTCTATCGCGTTTCGGGGACCAGCCCGGCGGAGGAGATCTGGTCCTCCGAAAGCGAAAAGGTCTTTGCCCTCGCCGCGGGCGCCGACGGGTCCCTGTGGATGGGATCCGGTTCGCCGGGAAAAATCCTGCGACTCGAAGGCCCGGGGCAAGTCGCCACTGTCCAGCAGCTTCCGGAAGGGCAGGTCACAGCGCTGACCATTGACCGGCGCGGAGGGCTCCTCGCCGCAACGGGCAACGGGGGGAGCATCTACGGCCTCGGGCCCGCCCGATCGGTTTCCGGGGTATTCACTTCGGCGCCGCTCGACGCGGGCCAGACCTCGTCGTGGGGCCGGCTGGAATGGGAGGCCGGGATGCCATCAGGAGCCCGGATCGAGATCCAGACACGCTCGGGGGCCGGGCCGGTTCCCGACGCGTCCTGGAGCGGATGGTCGGAGGCATGCGCGCCTTCGGTGTGCGTGATCACGAGTCCGCCCGGACGCTCTCTGCAGTGGCGCGCGAAGCTGACGGGCGGCGGGAAGGAGGGGGCCGATCCTCCCGTGCTGCGTTCCGCGACCCTGTCGAGCCTGCCGGCGAACCGCGCTCCGCGCGTGGGGGTCGTCACCGTTCCCCTGCCGGGAATCGGTGCGGACACCGCCGTCCGCCCGGGCTCCGCCGGTGGCGATAACCCGGCCGCCCCACCCAGCGGAGTCACAGCATCGATCGCTGGTGAGACCCGGCCCCAGGTCCACCGCCTTCGCCGCCATGTGGTCGTAACCGCCGAGGATCCCGACCGTGACCCGCTGAGTTGGACGCTGTCGGCAAGGCCGGCCTCGACCTCTGCCTCGACCACGCCGGTGGAAGTTCCGTCGGAGGGAGACGCGCCGGATCTCACATGGGACGATTCGGCTCTGCCGGAGGGTCGGTGGACCCTGGTCGTCCGAGCGTCGGACGAGCGGGCCAACGCCCCGGGAACGGAACAGACCGCCTCGTCCGAGTCGCCCCCGTTCGAGGTGGACCGCACCCCGCCGGTCCTGACCCCGTTCACGGGGCCGCGGGGAGAACTCCGCATCCGCGCCGCGGATGCCATCTCCCCCCTCGTGCGCGCGGAGTATAGTTTCGACGGCGCCACCTGGCGGGCCGTCGCCGTCGCGGACGGCATCCTCGATTCCCGCGAGGAGGAACTCCTCGCCCCGCCCGGCTCCGCGCTCCGCAGCGTCTGGTTCTCGGTTCGCGACGCGGCGGGCAACGAGGCACGCATCCAGGCTCCGGCCCCAGGACGGTAGACCGCAGGCACGTTCCGCCGGAGCCGCCGGTGAAAACCATGTCGCGTCGAGTTCCATCCCGGTTTTTCGCCGCGCTCGCGCTCGCGTCGGGGCTCGCGGCCCTGTGCGGCTGCGGCGGCTCCTCGTCCACCGCCACCGCCCCGGGAGCGGCTCCGGACTCCGGGGGCGTCCCGCTCGACGGCGCGTCCGCCGGCCCGCCGGAGCGGGGCGATTGCGTTCGCCTCGTGGACACCGCCGACCCCCAGAGCCTGAATTTCATCCGGGCCACGGACCGCTTCTCGAGCCAGATCGCGGGGCTCGTGACCGACACCCTCGTGCAGTACGACGCGAAGGGCGAGGTGATCGGGCGCGTGGCGGAATCGTGGAGCGTCTCCGACGACGGGCTCACATGGACCTTCCGGATCCGTCCCGGCGTGCGCTGGCAGGACGGGGCCCCCGTGACCTCCCGGGACGCCGCCTACACGCTCGAACGGATTCTCGATCCACGCAGCCGGGCGGTTTCCCGCATCGGCTATTTCACCGGGGTCGTCTCCGTCGAGACACCCGACGATGCCACGTTCCGCGTCCACTACCGCGAGCCGTCGGTCACGGCCCTTGCCTCCTGGACGGACGCCCCGCTGATTCCGCGGCACCTGTGGGAGAAGCAGGCGGATTTTCTCGACAACCCCCTCTGCCGCGCACCCGTCGGCTGCGGACCGTTTCGCTTCGTCTCCTGGGACGCCGGTCGGCAGATCGTGCTCGAGGCGAACGACGGCTACTGGGACGGGCGGCCCGCTCTTGATCGAATCGTGTTCCGGATCATTCCCCAGGACACGACGCGGCTGCAGGCGCTCGAACTCGGCGAGGTGGATGCCCTTTCGCTGACGCCCGATCAGGTCGCCACGCGCGCTGACCGGCCGGAATTCACCCGCCGGTTCCGGCGGCTGACTTATCCCCTTCCCTACGTCTACTACATCGGCTGGAACATGGACCGGTCCAACCCGTTCTTCTCCGACCGGCGCGTGCGCCAGGCGATGACCCTCGCCCTCGACAGACCCGGCCTGCTTCGGGACGCCTGGCATGGGCTCGGGATCGCGGCGGCCAGCTACATCACGCGGGAGTCATGGGCCTATAACCCGGCCCTCCGCCCCATCCCGTACGACCCCGCCGGCGCCGCGGCCCTTCTCGACGCGGCCGGGTGGACGGATTCCGACGGCGACGGGGTTCGGGAGAAGGGGGGCGTTCCCTTCGCCTTCACGCTGCTCTACGCGGCCACGGGAAAGATGAACGACGACACCGCCGCCTATTTCCAGGAGAACCTCCGAAAGGTCGGCGTGCGGATGGATCTCTCGCGCACGGAGTTCCGCACGATGCTGGATCTCGTCGGCTCCCACCGATTTGCGGCCTTCATGTCCGGGTTGACTCTCGACGCGGACCCGGACGCGTTCGACATGTTCCACTCGAGCCAGGCCCGGGACGGCAACAACCGCGTGTCGTATTCCAACCCGGAGATGGACCGGCTCTCGGAGCAGGGGCGGCGCGAGTTCGACCCGGCCCGCCGGCGCGCCGTCTACGCCCGGATCCAGGAGATCCTCGCGGAGGATCAGCCCTGGACCTTCGTCTCCCATCCGCTGATGAACGTCGCGATCGACCGGCGAATCCGCGGCGTGACCGTCTCGCCGCTCGGGCTTCAACAGTTCTGGCCCGGCATCGCGGGGTGGTGGGTGCCACGGGCCGAACAGCGATTCCCCGCCGGGGCCGCCCCGGGCGCATGACCCGACGCATCCTGCGCCGGCTCGCGGTGTCGGCCGTAACCCTCGCCGGCATCACGGTCCTGACCTTTCTGCTCTTCCACCTCGCCCCGGGAGATCCGCTCGCTCCCCTGGAGGGGGGCAGCCGCGGGGCGGTTTCGACCGATGCCCTGGCGCGGATGCGCGCGGAAGCGGGATTCGACCGTCCGCTCTGGCAGCAGTACGGCCTGTGGCTGTCGCGGCTCGCCCGGGGGGATCTCGGCCGGTCGCTGGTGGATGGCGAGCCGGTCCGCGGAAAGATCGCTGCGCGCCTGCCGGCGACTCTTGTCCTGGCCGGCGCCGCCACACTGCTCGCCTGGGGGCTCGCGCTGCCGCTGGCGATCCGCTCGGCGCTCAGGCCGGGCGGTGCCCTGGATCGCGGGGGAAGCCTTTTCTTCTATGCGATCTATTCGGTCCCCGTCTTCTGGACGGCGCTCGTCCTCCAGATGGTCTTCGCGGTGTACCTGCGGTGGCTCCCTCTGCACGGCGTCCTCTCCGACGAGGCCGCCGCCATGGCCCCGGCGGGGAGGCTCGCCGACGGGGCGCTGCACCTGGTGCTTCCGGCCGCCTGTCTCGCGTACGGCCAGCTCGCCTTTCTGATGCGCTTCGCGCGCGCGAACCTCCTCGAGGCGCGCGGCCGGGAGTTCTTCGCCGCCGCCCTCGCGCGCGGCCTGACGGAACGGCAGGCGATGCTCCGCCACGCGTTGCCCAACGCGCTTCTGCCCCTGATCACGATCGCGGGGTTCACCGTGCCCGCGCTCGCGGCCGGCTCGGTGATCGTCGAGCGGATTTTCTCGTGGCCCGGCGTCGGCCGGCTGCTCGTCGATTCGATCGGCAGCCGCGACCGCCCCACGCTGATGGGGCTCACCCTGCTGGGAGCCCTCCTCACGCAGGCCGGGATGCTCGCCGCGGACATTCTCTACGCGGCGGCCGATCCCCGTCTCCGCCGTCTGGGGGAGGAGCGGCCATGAAGGATCCCACGGGGCCGCAGGCGCGCGGTCGCGGGATCGTCCACCGGCTGTTACGCACCCGTTCGGGGCGGGCGGGCCTCGCGCTGCTCCTGCCGATGGTCACCGTGGCCCTTCTCTCTCCCGCGCTGGGCCGCATACTCCCCCGCGAATTCACGGCGACGGACCTGTCGCTGCGCGACGCCCCGCCGGGCGCCGGCCATCCGCTCGGAACGGACGGGCTCGGCCGCGACGTTCTCGCGCGTCTCGTGCGGGCCGCGGGCGTCTCGCTCGGGACCGGCTTTTTTTCCACCGCCCTCGCTCTCGCGGTGGCCATCGCGATTGGATCGCTCGCGGGAACGCGGGGAGGCTGGACGGATCTTCTCCTTTCGCGCGCGATGGAGGTCGTGCTGTCGTTTCCCGCTCTCTTTCTGATCCTGGTGCTGATGGGGTCGGGCCCCCCGATCGTCCGAGCCATTCCGCCCCTCGTGCGCATCGTCGCCGTCCTCGGCCTGACGGGATGGACAGGCATGGCGCGGCATCTGCGCGCAGAGATCCTGAAGCTCCGCCAGGCGGAGTTCGTGCTGGCGGCCCGCGTGTCGGGAGCCGGGCCGCTGCGCGTGTGGCGGCGCCATCTCCTGCCCAACGCCCTCGCTCCGGTGATCGTCTCGGCCGCGTTTTTCGCCGCGCACGCGATTCTGCTTGAATCGTCGGTCTCGTTTCTCGGCTTCGGGATCCAGCCCCCCGAACCCTCTTGGGGCAGCATGCTCGCAGACGCCCAGGAATCCCTGACGCGGGGATGGTGGCTGGCGCTCGCGCCCGGGTTGGCGCTGTTCGCCTGCGTGGCCGGGTGCAACCTGCTCGGAGAAGCCCTCCGGCAGGCGCTCGATCCCGGCTGGTCCACGACCCGGCGAGGGGAGCCGCCGGATCCGTGTCTTTCCCCGGCGCCTGCCGGCTCCTGGGACTCGGCGGCGCGCGCGAGGCCCGCCGGCGGCCCGGAGACCCGGTGAGCCGCCGTCGCATCGCCGCCGCGTTTCTGCTCTTTCTCGGCGCCGCCGGACTGTACGCGCCGACCGTAAGGTTCGCCTTCGTCAACTGGGACGATGGCGCCTACGTCACGGCAAACCCCGAGGTGCTCCGGGGCTTGACGGGGCAGGGCGTTGTCTGGGCCTTTACCAGCGGACAAACCGGCAACTGGCACCCCGTGACATGGCTGTCCCACATGGCCGACACGACCCTTTTCGGTCCCGGGCCCGCGGCACGCCACCTCGTCAACATCCTCCTTCACGGTGTCGCGACGGGGCTTCTCTTCCTGCTGCTCGCGTCGTGGACGGGGGAAGCCGGCCGGCCGGCCCTCGTGGCGGCACTGTTCGCCGTGCATCCGCTGCACGTGGAATCCGTCGCCTGGATCTCCGAGAGGAAAGATCTCCTCTGCGCCGTCGCCGGCCTCGCCGCCCTCGGGGCCTGGACGGCATGGACGCGCCGGGGGTCCCGAGCCGCGTACGCAGCCGCGGTGGCTCTGTTCGCCATCGGCCTCGCGTCCAAGCCGATGATCGTGACGCTGCCCTTCGTGATGCTTCTCGCCGATGCCTGGCCGCTCCGTCGCCTTGGCGTTCCGCCGACGGGATCGGAGATCCGCCGGCGCTGCATCGAGAAAGCACCATTCTTCGCGCTCGCGGCGGCCTCTGCCATCGTCACGATGTTCGTTCAGAGAGGCGCGGGGGCGATGGAACTCGGCGACCGGCTGCCGATGGCCGACCGGTTCGGCAACGCCGCGATCTCCGTCGTGCTCTATGCCGGGCAGGCCGTCTGGCCCGTGGGGCTCGCCCCCTTCTACCCGTGGCCGGCCAGGGTGTCCCTCGCGGCGGCGACCGGAGCCGCGGCCCTGGTCGCCGCCGTCACCGGGATCGCCGTGATGAACTTCCGGGCGCGACCGTGGCTCGCGGTGGGCTGGCTCTGGTTTCTGGGGATGCTCGTTCCGGTCGCCGGCCTGGTTCAGGTCGGCCTGCAATCCCGCGCGGACCACTACACGTACCTGCCTCTTGCGGGTCTTTTCATTGCCGCGGTCTGGGCCATTCCCTTTCCGGTCTCCCGCTACGCGCGGTTCGCGGCCCTGGGCGGATGCACGGCGGTCGTCGGGCTTCTCGCTGGAACAACCCTCGCCCAGGAGCGCCTGTGGAAGGACGGCCTGGCCCTCTGGACACGCGGCGTCGCCTGCTATCCCGGCGACGTGACGAACCGCACAAACTTCGCACACGCCCTCGAGATGGCGAACCGCTTCGATGAATCGGTCCGCGCCTACGAGGGCGCGGGCTGGCCCGAGCGGGGGGCGATCGTGCTGGTCCGGCTGGGGCGGCGAGGCGAGGCGATCGGACTTCTCGAGCGGGCGGTGGCGAAGGGAACCCCCCGGGCCGCGGTGCTTCGATCCCTCGGCACGCTCCTCGACGAGGAGGGCCGGGGGAAGGAGGCCGTGGAGCGGCTCCGGCAGGCGGTTTCCCTCGACCCGGCCGACGCGGAGGCCCGAACGAATCTCTCCGCGGCCTGCGAACGGCTCGGCCTGAGAGACGAGGCGCTCACACAGGCGCGGGCTGCCGTTGGCCTCCGGCCGGGCCTGACGGCGGCCCGGTTCAACCTCGCCCTCGTCCTTCAGAAATCCGGCCGTCTGGACGAAGCCATCGGGCAGTACGAAGATGTTCTCCGCGAAACTCCCTCCGATGCGTCCGCTCTTCACAACCTCGGCGTGGCGCTTCACGCCCGGGGAAGAACGGCCGAAGCGATCGAGCAGTGGCGCGCGGCGCTCGCCATCGAGCCGGGTCGCGAGTCCACCCGGCGCGCTCTTGCCGAGGCGCTGGCGCGCCCGGCGCTGCGCTGAGGCCGTCGCTTCCGAAGTGGGATAGTGCGAGCTACCGGGGGCGATTGCTTCGGGGGCGGCCTTCCTCGATCGGCAGCAGGGCGCTCCCCTCGGGGTTCAGGCTTCCCTGACGGTACCCGTCGAGTTCGACGGCCACGTAGCGGAACCCCGCCGCCTTCACCGCGCGGGCCAGCCGTTCCCGCAGGCCGGTGTCCGCGAGCCGGGACATCTCATCGGGACCCAGTTCGAGGCGCGCGATCTCGTCGTGGTACCGGACCCGAAAGGTTCGAAACCCCTCCGCGCGAAGAGCGTCCTCGGCCCGCTCGACGCGTCCCAGCCTCTCGACGGTCACCGCCGTTCCATGGGGAATTCTCGAGGACAGGCAGGGTCGGGCGGGCAGGTCCCATGTCGGCAACCCCAATTCCCGGCTGATTTCGCGGATTCGCTGCTTGCCCAACCCCACTTCGAGGAGGGGTGCCCGAACGCCGGCCTTCCGGGCGGCGTCCATCCCGGGACGCAGGTCACCCAGATCGTCGCGGTTCGCCCCGTAGACCATCGCCGTCACGCCAAGTTGCCGGCCGAGGCTGCTCATCCTGTCGAACAGCTCGCTCTTGCAGAAGTAGCAGCGATTTTCAGGATTCACCGCATATCGGGGGTCGTCAAGCTCCCCCGTTTCAATTTCGATGTGACGGGCTCCGATCCAGTGCGCCACCTTGGCAGCCCTGCGGCGATCGTCAGCGGCAAGAGAGGCCGAGACCGCCGTGACAGCGATCGCCCTGTCACCCAGCACGTCGTGGGCAGCCTTGAGCAGGAGGGCGCTGTCCACGCCACCGGAGTACGCCACCATCATCGGACCAATTTGTCCGATGATTTCAATTACCTGATCGAAATCCGGCGCATTCATATCCTGTGACTCCAAATCCTAGTACGCCCTGGAGAGCAGCTTCTGTCAAGTGTGCGCAGGAATTTCTCAAATTAGAAATACGCACCGGCGGTGGAGGGCCTTTTTGATTGACAACTCTGGTACCTGGCGGTACATAAACAATCCGTTGGAAGTGTCCTGCGTTTAGGGGGGGTCGTACCCTGTTCCACCCGATCCTGTTCTGCATCACAACCGAGTCAACCTCCAAGGAGGAGCGTGTTATGTCCATCCGGACTGCGACAATCGTCCGTACAGTCCTGTCCATCCTTGTCGTGGCGGGTCTTTCTCTCGTTCCCGTGGTCGCTGGAACTGGGGGAGTCGTCGCGAGCGGTGGTACGGGAACGCTGATCGACAAGAATCAGCTCGCGAAACGGACCCCGGGTGCCCCGAACGTGGGCCAGGACGAAACCGTTCAATCGGCCGTCCAGTACGACCGCGAAATCCCATTCTGGCCCTTCGCGAAGGGACCGGAGTACGGCTACCTGCCGGCGGAACTTGCTGGGGGCAGCAATGCTCTGCATCTGGCGGTCGGCTCCTTCGACACGCGCACGGCAGGACTTGCGCTGCCCCCCGAGCTCGTGACGGGCGATACCGTCGCGGCCGGGCAGAAGCGCTACTTTCTCATTCAGCTCACGCAGTCGGCCGGCGAGGCCGGGAGCGTCGCCTTCACCCTGAAGCAGCTCGAGCAGACGGGCGCGGCGCTGATCGAATATCTACCGAGCAACGCGTGGGTCGTACGCGTTGATGCGGCGAGCCTGGCCGGCCTGCGCGCCTCCTCGTCCCTGCAGTACGTCCAGCCCTTCCAGCCGGCGTATAAGCTCAACCCGGCAATCGGCCAGAGGAAGCTGCTGGACAAGGCGAAGGCTGCCTCCGACGACTACATGATCTCGGTCCAGTTCTTCCCCGGTGAGCGGCCGGCCATCGAGGCCGCGATCCAGTCCCTTGGCGGGACCTTTGTTCCCGGGCAGGAGAAGGAACCCATCATCTTGGCGAACCTCAAGGGCGCGAAGATTCTCCGCCTCGCCCTCGTCGAGGGCGTGCGCCAGATCAACGAGCAGGTGCCCGCCGTCACGAACTCCGAAGAGTCCCAGTTGATCGTGCTGACCGGAGGCTACACCGTGGCGGGGGAGTCCAGCTTCTACCGCCAGGGCGTCAACGGTTCCAACGGCTACCTCTTCGACTGCGACTGCAACAACGACGGCACGGTCAACGCGACCGGCTGCCCCGGCAGTTGTGGCGCGGCCGCCGACATTGACTACAACGGCAACCTTCGCATCGACTCCGGCGCCCAGATCGTGATGGTCTGCGACAGCGGCATGTCGGTGGATGCGAGCGATTTCTCCGAGACCAACGCGACGACCGGCACGATCACCACCTCCGGTACCGAGCTGACCTTCGTGAAGGGTCACCGGAAGATGGCCGGCTACCTCATCGCCCCCGGGGCGGGGGCTTCAGGCGACCTGGCCACGTGCGATTCGGGCGGCAGCGGGTCCTTCACCCACGGCCAGACGACCTCGGGGTCGGCGGTCGGCAATGCCAGCCAGGTTCCCAACGGTCTTGCCAATGGCGAGCCCCTGGTGGACTGGAACGGTGACGGCACCCTGAACAGTTACGGCACCGGCATCTTCTTCCCGTCCGGATCGAACCAGGTCCGGTCGGACGGAGTGGCCAAGGGAGCCCGGCTGTTCTTCGAGGACGCATCCCCTGGGCCCTGTCCGGAAACGACGTCGACCGGGGTTTTCCCCGGCGTCCTCGATACCGACCTGACCACCGCCCACAGCCGGGGCGCGCGCCTCCATAACTTCTCTTTCGGCGTTGCCGGGACCACCGGCACCTACGACGCCGATGCCCAGGGCATCGACACCTTCCTGATCAACAACACGACCTCGATGGTGTTCGTCTCCGCCGGCAACGACGGAGACGACAACGGCGACGTTGACCAGTATGGCCAGCCGACGACCCTCGGCAACGGCGCGCAGAACAAGAACGCCGTGACGGTGGGCGCCAGCCGCCATGACGCGCCCCGCGCGCGGGCGAGCTTCTCCTCGATCGGCCCCGCCGGGGGCGGAGGGGGCCAGCGCATCAAGCCCGACCTCATGGCTCCCGGCCAGGACTTCGGCGGAGCCGGCATTTCCGCCGACTACAACTGCCGTGACGACGACAACGCGAACGTGACGACCGCCGACATAGACTGCGTCCAGCAGAGCGGATACTCCGGCACCTCCTACTCCTCGCCGAATGCGACGGGGGCCGGGGCGATCGTGCGCGACTACTTCGCGCGCGGTATGTATCCGGACGGCACGAAGGAAAACGCCTCCAACAACGGCGACCGGGCCAACAGCATTTCCGGCGTCATGGTGAAGGCCATCCTGATCGCCTCCACAGATTCCATGCCCGGAAACTCATTCAACGCGAACAACATCCACTACATCCACCGGTACAACAACGAGGTCGGCTACGGGGCGATCAACCTGTCCAACGTACTCCCCTTGACCGACGACCCGTCCACGCCGACCGGCTTGATCGTCCACGACGCCAATGCGCCGGACGTGTCGGTCAAAGTCCAGAGCCTCAGCCTGTCCACGGCCGGCGTGACCCTCGGACAGCGGGCTTGCGACACCTTCAAGGTGGTCAGCGTCAACGAGCCTCTCACGGTGTCGCTCGTGTGGAACGACCCCACCACCGTGACCACCATCGTCAACGACCTCTCCCTTGAGCTCGTCAACCCCGGGGCGGACGGAACGCTCGATGGCGTCAATGGCGACGACGTTCGCTACTACGGAAACATCTTCACCGAGGACGCCAACGACGACGGAACGATCGATACGACCTGCGACCTCAACAACGACGGCGTCGCCACCGATTCCTGCGATCTCGACAACGACGCGTCGATCGACCAGGGCGGCAACTCCCTCGGAATCTGCCGGGCGTGCGGCGACATAGACGGCGACGGCACGAGCAACAGCAAGGGCGCGATGCCCAACAGCGGCCTGTGCGACGGCGACAACAACGGCTCGATCGCCACGACCGAGTGCGACGCGGCCCCCATCGACCTGAAGAACACCACGGAGGCCATCTTCCTCGTCTCCGACCCCAGGGGCGACGGCAACGGCCCGGGCTTCACCGCGGACAACCAGATTCGCACCGGCACATGGAAGGTGTGCGTCAATCGCCGCACCGGTGCGGGGGGGGCGCAAAAGTACGCTCTCGTGATCGCCGGAGGCGTGACCCAGCAGTCCGCCGTTCGCCTCGACACCAACCCGATCAAATGCAATGGGGACATGGGCGTCGCGGTGACAGAGCTCGCCGATGGCACGGACTGCTGCGTGTCCGCGGCCAGTTGCAACGTCGATACCTGCATCGAGCCTCGGACCCGGATCGTCGTCCGGCACCCCTCCTTCGACAGCGACGGCATAGACAATAACGGCGTCAACGGCATCGACGAGGTGATACCCGACGTGGACGGCGACGGAACGGCCGACGGCGAGAGTCTCGTGGACTATGAACGGGCCGGCCTTGGCTTCCAGTTGGCCCAGACCCCGGACCAGCTCTCCTTCAGCCAGGTCTTCCGCATTCCCGGTAGCGGCGACCCGGCGCTGCGCTACAAGTTCAACGACGGCAACCTCTCCGTCGCGGACGGCGAAGCGATCGCCGGCTACTACCGTGACACCGTCTCCGCCGTCCTGGCTGAGCGGCGCTCGAACGCCTCGGTCGGCTGCACGGCCAACTTCGACCTGTTCAACCTGGGAAATGCCACCGGCCGAGACTTTCCCTTCGCGCTGTCGGGCGGCTGCGACACGGACCTCTTCCTCGACAAGAGGGAGCGGTTCGGCTACGACATCCAGGTCGGCAACCTCGACACCGAAACGTTGATCAAGCCCCTGCTCTCCCTCCGCGCCCGCAAGCCGATCGAGGCCGACGGGTTCGACAACGACGCGGACGGCACGATCGACGAGAACGACGGCACCGAGGCGACGGCGGATCCCTGCCGCACCAAGTGCACGCTCGCCAGCTGCAACATGGCGGCCGGCGTGGGCGCGGTGATGAGCCTCACACCCGACCCGAACAGCGACGGTGTCGCCGAAATCTCGCTGGGCGATTTCGATAACAACATCTCCCAGACCTTCATCGGCACGAAGACCGTCGGATTCGCCATCAATGTCAAGGACGCGGCGGTCTACCCGGCCCAGGTCGAGATGGTCATCGGCTTGAAGTCCGACGCTTCCGGCGACACGGAGACGGCCTGCAAGGTCTTCCGCCACTTGCTCGACGCCGACGGCAGCGTTGCCCGCTTCTCGACGGACTACCCCACGGGAATCGCCCTGGTGGACCAGGACTACGACGGCAACGAAACGATCGAGAACCCGATCAGCGATCCGGCGTACCCCTTCCCGCCCAATGACACGTTCTCGGCGGGCCGGTACATCTTCGACAAGCTCTTCGAGACCTACGCGCTCGACAACCTTCAGACGACGGCCTTCGGAACGACCGGCAACAGTGCCGGCAACCCGGGCCTACTCGAACCCTGGGACTTCGACACGGGCGACAACGGCTTCCGTTCGGGCATCTACGGCAACTCCGACGGCGGCGGCCTCGGCAACCTGACCAACTGGGGTGAAGACGAGAACTTCAACAACATCCTCGACGGGCCGAGGCGCTGCGACATCGCCAATAACCCGCTCCCCTGCACCACCAGCGCCAATTGCCCCGGCAGCGCCGCCTGCCGCGCTTTCGAGGACTACAACGGCGACAAGGACGGCTCGCTCGACCAGAACTGGTCAACCCTCGGCGGCTGTGGCTTCTCTTCGCGCAACGGCGCGGCCAAGGGCATCTGGCACACCGGCACGATCAGGGCCCCTGGGCTCGCGACCTGCAGCGCCACGGACGAAACCGTCGCCACCATCAGTTGCGAGTACCTTGACACCACGGCCAACCACGTTGGAGGCGGCAAGCGCTGGCTGGAGTTCCTCGTCACCCCCGTCATGAACAAGGTCCACAAACGGCCCAACGGCGCCCTGTGCGGCGACGGCAAGGACAATGATGGCGATGGGGCCTGCAAGCTCGGCACGAACAACGGCACCCGCTGCACAGACCTGCAGGGAACGAACACCAGCGGCACCTGCACGGGCAGCGGCGTCTGTCAGCGCATTGACGAGGACGACAACGGCGACTCGACCTGCGACGAGGGCTTCGGCTACACCCTCGAAATGTGGGACTGGCGCTGGAACCTCAACGCCGACTACAAGTTCGTAGCACCCGGCTATGAACAGCTCCGCTGGGAGCTCGACGAAGACACCACGAACCTCGAGCCCTCGGACCTTTTCGATCGGTTCGCGCTCAACGCCTGGGCCGACGGCGCTGGTCCCCTCAACGGGAGCAACGCGGACCTCGTCAATGGCTTCCCAATGTTTGCTCTGAGCGAGCCCACGGCAACCTCGTCCGGCCAGCAGAGAAACGGCGTTTCCGACAGCACCTTTGACGGCACGCCGGACCAGGACAGCAACCGTGACGCAACGATCGACGCCTTCGGCGGCCGCCTCAGCAACCGCTCCTGCGTGTTTGAGACCGTTCCTGTCGCCAACCGGGGCTTCACCTTCCGACTGCGCGACCCCGGTCCCTACGACGATGACTGTGACGCCGAAGCGGCCGTCGGCCCTGACGGCAAGCCCGGTGCGGCCGGCGTTGACGACAACTTCAACGGCGTCGTTGACGACGCTGGCGAGCTGTGCCCCTGCTGGCGGGTCAACGATGGCCAGGATGATGACGCCGACGGCGCCATTGACGATCCTCAGGAACTGCAGCGGTTCTGGACCTGCAGCACAGACCAGGACGGCACCGCCGGCCTGGGCACCAGCGAAAAGGAAAACTGCCGCACCAACACGGACTGCCCGACCGGCAGCGGCGTCTGCCGGCAGTTCGGCCACGCGGCCCCGTACGGCGACGACATCTGCGGGGACGGAACGATCGACGACACCACCTACGGCGGGTTTGCCCGCGGCACACTCGTCAAGGCGGAAACCGGCCACCGGGTCGCCCAGAACAGCAACTTCGGACTCATCACGGTCAACGGCACACCATTGCGGGTGCAGACGCTCGAGGACGTCTACGACACCGACGCCGGCGAGAGCTTCCAGGGCATGATCGGTGTCCAGACGCGCGACTTCGACACCCCCGCCCACTTCACCCAGGACTACGGGTTTGCCGTGGACGACATGGTCCTCGAGTGGACGGAGACTGTCCCGGTGGCGCAGGGCACATCTAAGTGCGCTGCGGCCGCGGGCGGCACTCCCGCGGGGGGAACCGGCGGCAGCCCCACCGGCGGTGGCGGGACCGACGCCTCGCCGGATACCGGCACGGCGCCTCAATGCGCCGCTCTGACACTCGGATCTGACGTGCTTTACGAGCCTTCCGCTTCCCTCTCCGTGCAGGTCGTGGACGTCAACGCGGCGACGACCCAGGCGGTGGTGGATGTGGATGGAACCCTCGCCGTCGAAGTCGTGGCGATCAGCCTCGATGAGGACGGCGAGACGTTCCGCCTGAAGAGAACTACGGCCACCTCCGACACCTACGAAGGGCAGATCCCGGTTTCGAACCTGCTCAACCGCCGCAACGACGGGCTGATGTTCGTGCAGTGGCGCGCCGGAATCTTCCCGCAATTCACCGTCCGCTATGTGGACAAGAACGACGGCGTCAGCGGGACGGACAATGGCGCTGACGGTACGGCCGGCGTCAAGAACGTAGACGACGATTTCGACTCCTACGGATCCGACAAGAGGCCCGGCGTGGCCGGCTTAGACGACGACGGCACTGGCCAGTGCGACGTCCTCTCGACCAACCGCGGCGCCCTTTGCGCCTCGAACAGCGACTGCACCGGCAGCGGCAACTGCGTAAAGATCGACAACGCCGCGGAGGGGTGCGCCAGTTCAGCCTCCACCCCCAAGGGCGACGACCAGTGCGCCCCGATCGACACCAATGCCGACGGCACGACCGACAAGGGCGTCGACGAAACCGACGAGCGATGCCCCTTCGGAGGCAAGAAGACCCTCTTCAGCGATGACCGCTGCGGCTGCGCTCTCAACCCGATCGATGCCGGAGTCATTTCCGACTTCGACAGCGCGGACATCGTCCTGGCCCACTACAACTTCATTGACAACGGGTCTGGGGGAACGAGCGGTGACGGTGACGGCATTCCGGACTCCACCGAGAAGCTCCGGCTGTCCGTCGTGGTCAGAAACGTCAGCGCCGATCAGCGCCTCCAGAACGTCAAGCTGAAGCTCAACACCCGCGACGCCACGATCTCCTGCATCACCGACGATTCAATCAGCATTGCCTCGATGAGTCAGCAGGCGTTCGTGAACAGCCCCAGTAACGACCCCTTCGAGTTCATCGTGGCCAACGTGAACCGGACCTCGATGGTGCAGAGCAAGACGGCGACCTTCCAGATCACCGCTGAGGGCAACGCGGTGGACACCGTGGGCAAGATCACGCGCTTCTATGGCACGGCGGTCCCGGTGACCTTCACGACGGACCTCGACCTCGACGCCTCAGTCGCGAGCGTCAGCACACTGAAGGCGACGGACAAGCGGGTGATCATCTTCAACGTTACGACGGGCACCGCGTCGAATTGCGGCGCTACCAAGGAGTGCTACAACCTCGTCGCCAACGACGCGAACAACTTCTACAAGAAGTGGGCTGCCAGCGCGTTTCCGAACCGGCCCGGCCTCCACTGCCAGCAGAACGATCCGTCCAGCCCGTTCGGCGTCTCCGGGCCCCCGGGCTGCTTCATCGCGCAGGACACGGGCGTCATCTTCGTGGACAACGACCGGGACGGCACCTCCGACCCGGGAAACACCGACTGGCACTTCCACACCTCCGGGTCCCGTCCGTTCTCGGGGGGGACGAATCAAACGGTGGGCCGCGGACATGACAACGCGCCCTTCACTGTCGCTAACTCTCAGAGCGGCGCGCTGCACATGGGATTCCATGACCGCAACGGGGCAGGCGTCTGCAAGGACCCCGACGGCACCACGAATCGCACCTGCGATAACTCCAAAGGCGACGGCATAGGCTGGAGCCCCTCGACTGGAGTTGACTACGACAACTACCACATCGACAACATCTTCGAGGTCCACTACAAGTCTCCGTTCCGCATCGGCCTGGGCCGCGGCGACTACGACGGGACGGTCGGAACCGACGAGTTCCCGCCGGTCCTTTCCTTCTGGCACCAGATGGCGATGTCGTGGCTATATCAGTGGGACGACGCGGCAGTGATGGCGCTCGTGGATCGCACCGACGACGGAACCATCCAGATTGGTGGTGCCGCCGACGCCACCAAGGACGGCCAGTGGAAGAAGCTGCAGCCCTACTACGGCCTGCCCAGCTCCCTGCCGACCACGTTCATCAACTGCAAGTTCGACCCGGACGACGACGGTAACACCGAGAAGGACCTTTCCCCGGGCCAGACGCAACAGGGCCCGTCTTCGCTGTGCTTCCCCGAGATCGTCTGGACCTGCGCGGGCGATACGCAGGATGATCCATACAACCTCGTCAACCAGTTCCCGGCCGATCTCGGCCTCTGTTATCCCGAGGGCAACGCCCGCGCGGATGGGGCGGGAGTAGACGAGAACGGGGACGGCCTCGTCAACGGCGCCGACTCCGGCATCATCACCTGCACTAGCGGGAACTGCGGAGGACAAGGCAAGTGGGTGGAGGCGAAGTTCGACCTGTCCGAGTTCCGCGGCCGGTCAATCTTCATCCGCTACCTCGTCGGCATGGGCTCCCTGTCGGCCCGCTCCTGGAACGAGTGGGGCCAAGACGGCAACAGCGTCAACGGCTGGTACATTGACGACATGACCGTCAGCGGCCTGCAGTGCGGTGGAAACAACGGGACCAACGCCTGCACCGCCTCGACGGGATTCGGCCTCCGAATCGATGGTGGCGCGAACCCGAACGTGGTCTGCCCGGCCGACAACTGCCCGACCAACCCGACGGCTTCACTCAGACTCAGCACGTATTTGACTGGAGCGAACGGCTTTGACGACAACGGGGATGGCACGATCGACGAGATCGGCGAGACCAACGCCAACGGTGTCGTCGTTGACGCTCCCGGCCGGCTCGTGACGCTCAATGCGACAGGTTCCTCGGTGGCCCAGTGCATCGGCGGCCAGCTCGAATACGAGTTCG
>Ga0315273_10000505_pt1 | contig 41476 bp, 20 predicted proteins | sample YL17G02_0_MG_FD_205753 | JGI IMG/M metagenome (GOLD analysis project Ga0315273, IMG submission 205753) | Sediment microbial communities from Yellowstone Lake, YNP, Wyoming, USA - YL17G02_0 | ecosystem: Environmental > Aquatic > Freshwater > Lake > Sediment | place: USA: Wyoming | collected...
TCTCTCTCCCCCCCACCCTTCCAGCCGCATGGGCTGGGCCTCCTCCTCCTCCTCCACGCCCGCTGCCGACCCCTTCAAGTACGACCCCTCCACCGGCATCGCCTATCACCACGCCGTCTACGACGCGCGCACGCTGTGCGGCCCGCAACCCCTGACGCCTGCGCACGTCCACTCCCTGGCGTCCGACCACGGCGTCTCCCACATCCTGTGCCTCCAGGAAGACCACGACCCGGACCGGTGGGGCGTGGACGGGCGCGCCATCAGGGAGGCCGCCCGCGAGGCGGGCGTCATCCACATCCGCGTCCCCGCCCGCGACTTCGACCCGCACTCCCTGCGCCGGGCGCTGCCGGCGGCCGCCGGCGCGCTGGAGCTGGCCCGCCGGGCGGCCGGCCCCGCTGGCGGCCGGGTCTACATCCACTGCACGGCGGGCTTGGGCCGCGCCCCCGCCACCTGCATTGCGCACGCCATGTGGTTCCGGGGCATGGACTTGGAGCGCGCCTACGCCGCCCTCACGGCCGTCCGGCCGTGCGGGCCCAACAGGGAGGCGATCCGCGGGTCGACGTACGATTTAGCCTACCTGCCCGGCACCACCCCGCGCTTCAGCCAGCTGCCGCCCCACGCGTTCACAGACCTGTCAGAAGCAGAACGGGGTATCGTGGGGGAGCGTGCGTTGAAGAGCGCGGAAGGGCTGGTGGCGGAGTGGTGAAGAATTTCGAGAGAGTGTAGAAGTAACTGCCAACGGGCGCGCCGATCGCGACCTACATTGTTTACAGGCTGATGAATGTGACGTCGTCACATTCATCATCATCATCATCATCATCATTATCATCAAATCAGCGATTCTGGCTGCTGGGGGCGGGGTGGGGCTGGGGCCGGTGCGGGCGGCGGCGGCCCGGATAGGAGGCTAGCGAAAGCGTCCCCTCCAGGCACGGGGCGGCCGGTAGTGTTTGGCTTTGATGGAGCAGCAGGCCCCGACGACGACGACGACAGCAGGTCCTCCCACCCGCCCACCGGCCAGGCCGTCACCGGCACCGTCGCCGTTGCCAGCCCCGCAAACAGGTCGTTCTGCGGCGGCGGCGGCGGCTTGGATGGTGGGGGCGGCGGCAGGGGCGGTGGGGGCAGGGCGGCAGGGCGGGGTTGACGGGGAGGCGGTGGCGGGGCGGCCACCATCGGCGGTGGTGGTGGCGCCACGACAGGCGGCACCGCGCGCGCGGCAGCAGCCGTCCCCACCATCCCGCCACCACCACCACCCTTGCCTCGGTGCGCTGTTTCCACCATGGCGAGCATGCCCCGAATTTCAGTGAGGACGGCCTCGAAAGCATCGGGCGGCAGCGCGCGCGAGGCCAGCAGCGGGCACAGGGCCGGCAAGGCCGCCGCCGCCGCGAGATCGGGACCCCACTGGTTAGTCAGCGCCCGGGACAAGGCCATCGCCGCCCCGACGGTGGAGGGCGACCCGTCGACAGCCGCCACCCGGCGCAAGGTGTCCAGGGCCGCGACGGCCGCGGGGCGGGGGGCGCGCAAGCACATATCGCCCAGGGCGCCCAGAGCCGCCGCCCGCACGCCGGCCGAGGTGGTGCGCAGGGCAGCCGCGTGCGCGCGGGGCAGGAGGGCAGCCTCCGCCGACGGGCCGCCCGCGGACGCGAGGCCACCCGCAGCTCGCAGCACGTCCTCCTGCGCACGCGGGTCGGCAGGCTGGGCAGCGGCCGCCTTCACCGCCGGGTCGCCGGCCGCGTCGGCGGGCGCGCCCACGCCGCCGCCATCCAGAGCCCGGGTGGCCAGCGGCAAGAGAATGGAGACGACCTCGGACGGCGCCCCGCACTTGGCGGCCAGGTGGGGCAGCGCCCGCGCAAGCGCTGCCAGCCCCGCGCCCGTCGCGCACGCGCACAGGGGTTTCAAGGCCGGCAGGGTGGTCGTCGCAAAATCGGGCGCGGCCTGCGCCTCCGCGATGGTGAGGATCAAGGGGAGGGCCTGGGCCTGCAGCGCCGGGTCGGCCCCAGCGGCCGCGAGGAGGGGCGGCAGCAGGCGCAGCGTCCTCAAGCGGGTGTCGAAGGCGGGGAGGTGGGTCGCGACGTCCATGAGCACGGCGGCCGTCGCGGCAGTGCCGCCCGCGACGCCGCTGACCGTGGCATCCAGGGCCCGCAACGTGGTCAGGGCGCCGTCGGCCACGAACCAGGGCGTGGCCGCCGACCAGGTCGGCAGGAGAGGGCGGGACGCGGGGTAGGGTGCCAGCGCCGGGCGCAGCGCTGCCGCAGCGTCGGGCGGGATGCCGGCCAGGCCGGCCGGCGTGCCTGTGAGGGCGGCCACCGCGGACGCGTGGCCGGCCGGGTCCCCGCCCGACACGCGGCCGCGGCCCAGGGCGGGCGCGCCCGGACACAGGAGGTCGTGGGTGAGCAGGGCAAGGGAAAACACGTCGGCAGGGGGGCCGACGACGCCTCCTCCCGCCACGACTTCGGGGGCGGAGTACGCCGCATCCGGCCGGCACACCGCCCCGGCCGGTCCCGCCGCGTGCCAGTCAAACTCCCGGGGCGCGGGCGGGAGGGCGGGCGTGGAGGTGGTGGGCGCGTCGCCGCTGCCTCCTACTCCGCCTCCGACCGGGATGCAAAGTCCCAGGCCGCACAGTTTCCACTGGCCTTTCGCCGTGATGGCCAGGGCAGGGGGCCCGACGGAGCGGTGCACCAGGCCGGCAGCCGTGTGCAAGAATGTCAGGCCGTCGGCCAGGGACAGGCAGCCCGCCTTGACTTCCAGCGGGGAGAAAGAGGAGGACGAGGCGGACGCCGAAGCCGCGCCCGCCAGCACGTCGTCGCCCGTCATCGCCACGGCCTCACTCACCCAGATCAGCTGGGACCGGGTCTCCTCCAGGGGCCCCACCACGCGCAGTAGGGCTGGGTGTCGGAGGCGGGCCAGGGTGGACACGCCCCGGCGCGCGGTGGCCAGGGCCGGGTTTGGTGCGCCTTGAGGAGAGCTTCCCTCCCCGCCCAGCGCGCCCTTGCTCAGGACCCAGACCGTGACGGACGGGCCGCCGCCGGCACGCGGGGTGCCATCGTACAGGCTCCACGGCCCGGACGACGCGGCTGGCGGGGCGTCCGTGTCGATGCGCCAGTGCCGGAGCGCGTTTGTGGACGACGCGGCCGCGGCGAGGTGGGTCGCGGCAGAGGCAGCGGCGGAAGCCGCGGCAGTGGCGGCCGAGGCGGCGGCCGAGGCGGCGGCTTTCAGGCGGGAGGTGAAGGTGTCCATGTACGTATGTGTGTGTGTGTGTGTGTGTGTGTGTGTGTGTGTGTGTGTGTTGCTGGTGACACACGGCGGGGCGTGCTCGTGTGGTTTTCCAGCAAGACAGGCGCGGGGTTGAAGAAGGTCGAGAGCGGTGGAGCGCGCTCGACTTGTGTTTTTTGAGATAAGAAAAGGCACGCTCGGCGCCGTCTTTTCTCGGTGCAGGCTCAGATGAAGGACGTCCTCTGCAGTACGGCCTGGCGGTGTGTGTGTGTGTGTGTGTGTGCCTGTGTGCGTGCGCGTGTGCGTGTGTATGCGTGCGTGTCACAAGCGCACACCGCGTCCGCGCGTGAGACGGTGCTCTGAAACACAAAAAACGTGCAAAGGAGTGAACCTCACTTCTTTGTTCGGCTGGCCTCAACACCAGCCGGCCGACAACTCCTGCAAAAATTGCATCTCTGTCCCAGGCGTGCACGCACGCCCTTTCTTACTACACATGTGCGGCATCATTGCAGTCCTCGGCGGTGGTGGGACCCCAGAGGAGGTTCGGCGTCGGCTGTTGAGCGCGTCTCGCCGCCTGCGTCACCGGGGGCCGGATTCCTCGGCCTGCTGGCAGTCGGTGCACGGTGGCGATGCCATCGCATTCGAGCGCCTGCAGATCATTGATCCGTCATCGACGGGGGGGTGCGTTGTTTGAGAAGGGGGTGCCCATCACCCGTCGGCCCCGCGCCCGGGTCCGCGGAAAACTAGGTTTAGCCCGGGGGCGCGTCGATTTTCTTTTTTTTGCGGCCTTGTCTGCCTGCACCCCCGCACGAGGCACGCCCTGCCCTCACATGCTTGATGTGACGAGCGCGTTGCCCGCCTGCCCATCATCATGCCCACATTGATGGCATTCCAAATGGATGGCGTCGACATGCCGAAAACCGTAGGGCGGCGCAAGGTGTGTGCCTCGCGCCGGCGGCCGCTCCTGGGCCTCTCGCAGCGACCCTCGACCCCCCCTCACCCACCCTATCTCATGCATCCATCCATCCCCCCGCACAGCCAACCCTTTACCATCGGCGACACGCCCGGCACCCGCCTCGCCTGGGCCCTCAACTCCGAGATCTACAACCATTGCGCCATTAAGGGCCCCGGCGGCCCGCTGGAGGGCGTCCGCATCGTGCGGGACTCCAAATCCGATTCCGCCATCATCGGCCACCTCCTCCAGAAGCTGGGCGACACGCACGCCGTCTGGAACGCCTTGGACGGCATCTTCGCCTGCGTCGTCATCGACGAGGCCGCCCGCACCGTCGTCGCGGCCCGGGACCCCATGGGCGTCTGCCCGCTGTACTGGGGCAGGGGGCCCGACGGGTCGACATGGTTCGCCTCGGAGATGAAGGCGCTCATGCAGGTGTGCCCAGACACGGTGCAGCTGTTCCCGCCCGGGCACGTCTACCATTCGTCGACGGGCAAGCTGGAGCGTTTCTACTCGCCGCCCTGGCTGGACGGGGCGATCGTGCCCGCCCGCCCGGCGTGCCTGGACACCATCCACGACGCGCTCGTGGGCGCCGTTGTCAAGCGCCTGATGTCGGACGCGCCGCTCGGCATACTCCTCTCCGGCGGCCTGGACTCCTCCCTGGTCGCCGCCATCGCGGTGCGCCACCTGCGGGAAGCCGCCAACGCGTACGACACCGACCACCCTATCCACACCTTTTCCGTCGGCCTGGAGGGCGCGCCCGACCTGGCCGCCGCCCGGGAGGTGGCGGCCCACCTCGGGACGACCCACCACGAAATCACGTTTACCGTGGATGACGGCATCGACGCCCTGCGCGACCTGGTCTACCACATCGAGTCGTACGAGCAGGTCCGGGCGGCGGTGCCCATGTATCTGCTGGCCCGGGCGATCAAGGCGCGCGGGTTCAAAGTCGTGCTGTCGGGGGAGGGCGCGGACGAGGTGTTTGGGGGTTACCTCTACTTCCACAAGGCGCCCTCGCCCGCCGAATTCCACGCGGAGACCGTGCGCAAGGTCACCCGCCTGCACCAGTGGGACGTCCTGCGCGCCAACAAGGCCCCCTTTGCGTGGGGCGTGGAGCCGCGGGTGCCGTTCCTAGACAAGGGCTTCCTGGACGTGTGCATGGGGATCGACCCGGCCGCCAAGATGATCGACATGGGCGACAAGCCGGACGGTGCGCACGCGCGCATGGAGAAGTACATCCTGCGCAAGGCCTTCGACCGGGCGAGCGGGCCGGGCGGGGAGCCCTACCTCCCCGAAAACGTGCTGTGGCGCCAGAAAGAACAGTTTTCGGACGGGGTCGGCTATTCCTGGGTGGACGGCCTGAAAGCGTACGCGGAGGCGACCGTCTCCGACGCCACCTTTGCCGACGTGGCGTCCCGCTTCCCGTCCAACCCGCCTACGACCAAGGAATACTTCCTGCTGCGCGCCATTTTCGAGGACCACTTCCCGGGGCCGGCCGCGCTAGCGACCGTGCCGACGGGCGCGTCGATCGCTTGCTCCACGCCAGAGGCGGTCGGCTGGGACCCGTCCTGGGCGGGCACGCACGAGATTTCGGGGCGGGCCCTGGCGGGCGTGCACGAGTGCGCGGCCGGGTTTGACGCGCGGGCCGGGTCGAACGCGGCGGCCAAGGGAGCGGCGGACGGAGGATGAGAGAGAGAGAGAGAGAGAAAGAGAGGAAGGGGAGGGGGGGGGGGGGAGAGAAAATGGAGAGGAGACGGGGAGGGCGCGCGCCGTGCGCATTTACTGATTTTATTTCTGGAGGAGGACGAGAGAGGGAGAGAGAGGACGCTGTGGTGTGTTGATATTTCTTTTTGTCGTTGCGGAACTCAGACGCGGACGCGGGGACGCACACACGGGCGGAGAGAATGAAATGGTGGATGGAGTTGTGAGCGAGGGTTGGCACCGCACTCTCGTCGCTTTCTCGGCGCAGCGCTGGAGGGGGCGCGCGCGTTCTCCCGGGCCACGCACACGACGCGCCCGCTTCTCACCACGCCCCACGCAACATGGAGGTCTCCCACGACCGCCTGGAAGCCCTGCAGTATGAGGCGGTGAGTGGGTGGCGTTAAATAGAGAGAGGAGGAATTCGGCGGAGGACACGAACACCGGCGGCGGCCCCGTCCTCTTGTCAACCCACACACCCCTTTTCTCTGACCTCTCCTTCCAAGTCCCGCGTCCGCAACCTGTGCGTCCTGGCCCACGTTGACCACGGGAAAACCACCCTGACCGACCACCTGCTCGCCGCCAACGCGCTCGTTCACCCCCGCCTGGCGGGGGAGCTGCGGTTCATGGACTCCCGGGACGACGAGCAAGCGCGAGGCATCACCATGAAGTCGTCCGCCGTCGCGCTCCTGCACCGGAGCAGCCCGACGGTGCCGACGACGCCCCTCTCTCCGGGTGGCAGCGCTATTGCCTGTCAATCCACCGACATCCTGATTAACCTGATCGACTCGCCCGGGCACGTCGACTTCTGTTCGGAGGTCGGCGCGGCCGCGCGCTGCGCAGACGGGGCCCTGGTCCTGGTCGACGCCGTCGAGGGCGTCTGCATCCAGACGCACGCCGTCCTGAGGGCCGCCCACACGGAGGGCCTGGCTGTCTGCCTGGTCATCAACAAGGTGGACCGGCTGGCGACGGAGCTGGGCCTGTCCCCCGCGGAGGGCGGGGCGCGGCTGGAAGCCATCGTGGCGCACGCAAACATGATCGCCTCCGGCTTCGAGTCGGAGGCCGCCATCTCTGAGGCGGACGCCGTCCTAGCGGGGGCGGGTGAAGGACGGGACGGCGAAGGCGGCGATGAAGGCGGCGAAGCAGCGGCGCCTGTCCCTGCCGCCGCTGCCCCGGAGTCGGCACCCCCGACCTTTGACCCGGCCCGCGGGAACGTCGCGTTTGCGTCCGCCGCGGACGGGTGGGCCTTCACGACGGGCGACCTGGCCCGCCTGGCCGCGCCCAAGCTAGGCTGCCCGCCCACCTCGCCCGCCCTCCGCCGCGCCCTGTGGGGTGGGTGGAGCCTGGACGCCAGGACCAAAAAAGTCGTCCCCCTGTCTAAAGCCCGGCGCGCGTACGGGACGCCGCCTCCCCGCACGCTCTTTGTCCAGGTGGGGCTGGAGCCCGTGTGGCGGGCGTACGGGTCCGGAGCGCCCGCGGGGCCCGGGGCGGACAGCGCTCCAGGCCCGGAGAGTGCGCCCGCGCGCATGGCGGCGTCGTTGGGGCTGGGGCCGGCCGTGTGCAAAGCGGCGGCCGGGCCGGCCGCGCGCGCGGCCGGGCGGGCTGTCCTCCAGGCCTGGCTCCCGCTTGCCCGTGCCGTCCTGGGCATGGCGTCCGTCCACCTGCCCAGCCCTTTGGCCTCTGCACCTGTGCGTGTACCGCGTCTGCTGGCCGGGGCTCGGCAGGGCGGGGGAGGCGGGGAGGGCGCCGCCGCCTCCCGTGCCCTCCCGCCGCTTGTCGCTGCCGCCGTGGCCGCAGTGGAGGAGGCCGCCTCCACCTGCGACGCCTCGCCGGCCGCCCCGCTCCTCGCCTACGTCGGCAAAATGTTTGCCGTGCCCGCCGCCGCCATCCCGTCCCGCCCCGGGGCCGCCCGCGCGCCAGCCCTCGTCGGGGCGGCGGGCGAGGAGGAGGTGTTCCTCGCGTTCACCCGCGTGTTTGCCGGCGTGCTGAGGGATGGGGACTCCGTTCACGCGCTCCACGCCGCCCACGACCCGGCGTCGCCCGGCGCCGCGTCCCAGGCGCCTGCATCAGTTGATGGGCTGTACCTTATGATGGGCCGGGGCTTGGCCCGCGTGACTGCCGCCCCGGCGGGCGCGGTGGTGGCGGTGGGCGGCCTGGGCGGGCGGGTCGTCAAGGCGGCCACGCTCGCCTCCACCCCCTTCGTCCGCCCCTTGGCCCCCGTCTCCGTCCAGGCCGCCCCCATCGTGCGGGTGGCAGTCGAGGCCGCGCATCCGGCCGACGCGCCCGCCCTGGCGCGGGGGCTGGCCCTGCTGGACGCGGCGGACCCGATGGTGGAGGTGAGCGCGGGGCGGGGCGGCGAACACATCCTGGGCGCGGCGGGTGAGGTCCACCTGGAGACCGCCATCGGCGACCTGGCCACCCGGTTCGCCCGGTGCGAGCTGGTGGTCTCCGCCCCGCTGGCCGCGTTCAGGGAGTCCGTCGCCTGGCCGCCGGACGAAGCCGCGGCGGGCGGGCCGGCCGTGGGCGGGGGCGGGGTGGGCGGGCCAGGCGGGCCCGCGCCCGCGCTGGCGGGCGCGCGGGTGGTGGAAGCGACGACGCCGGGGGGGAGCGTGACTGTACGGGCTCGGGCGCATCCTTTGCCCCCAGGCCTAGCCGGCCTGTTGGACGGGGGCGGGGACGAACTGCGGGCGCTGCTGGCGATGGGAGAAGGCGGCGGGGGCGGTGGTGGTGGTGGCGGTGGTGGCAGCGGCGGCAGTAACCCCACTGCGGCGGCCTCCTCCTCCTCCTCCGGCTGCTCGCTCGCCGCCCGCCTGGCCGCCGCGCCCGCTGACCCATGCTGGCCCGCCGGGCGCGCCCTCCTCTCTAGGGCCTGGGCGCTGGGCCCGGGCGGGTGCGGCCCCGTGCTGCTGCTGGCGTCGCCATCGTCGACCGGCGAGAGCGGGCCCCTCTTTTCGTTTGCCGAACAGCCCATGCCAGCCGCGGCCGCCCTGCGCCGGGTCGGGGCCGGCGCGGCGACGACGGGGGCGGGCGCGGCGGCGGCAGCGGCGGCGGAGGGCGATATTGCGGACGGGGTGGCTGCCCTGGCGCTGTCTGCAGCAGCAGACGGCGGCGGCGGCGCTGCTGGGGTGCCCCACTTTTTGCGGGTGGGCCGGCCGGCCACCGCGGCTGTGCTGGGCTGGGCGCCGCCGGCACCACGACCCTCCACTCCCACCCCGACTCCGCCCTCCCTCACCCGGACCCGGGCCGAGGTGGAGGCCGGCATAGCGTCGGGCTTCCAGATGGCGGCCGGCGCGGGGCCGATGTGCGACGAGCCGTTGTGGGGCCTGGCCCTGGAGGTGGAGGCGCGCTTGAACGGGTGTGGGTGTGGCGGTGGTGCGAGTGGCGGGCCGGCCGCCACCGCCGCCGGCCCGTCCCCACCCGACGCCCAGGAGGCGGTGTACGGCCCCCTGGCCGGCCAGGTCGCCGCCACCACGCGCACCGTGTTACGCGCCGCCGTCGCGGCCGCCCACCCCCGCCTGGTCGAACCCACCCTCTTGTGCGAGGTCACGGCCGCCGAGGCGGGCGCGCTGGGCGGGGTTTACGCGGCGCTGGGCCGCCGCAGGGCCCGCGTCCTGCGGGAGGACCTGCGGGAGGGCGCAGGCGTGTTCAGCATCCACGCCCACCTGCCCGCCGCGGGCGCGCTGGGGCTGGCCGGCGACCTGCGCGCGCGCACGGGCGGGGCCGCGTCGGCCTCCCTGCTCCTCTCCCACTGGGCCCGCCTGGCGGTGGACCCGTACTTTGTCCCCACCACCGAGGAACAGCGCGAGGAGTTTGGGGAGGAGGGCCAGGGCGCGGGCGGGCCCAACATCGCCCGGGCGGCGGTGGACGCGGTGCGGGTGCGCAAGGGGCTGCCGGTGGGTGCGCGGGTGGTGGAGAGCGCAACCAAGCAGCGCACGCGCGCGCGCAAGGTGTGAGAGTAGAGGGTGCGATGCGCGCGCACGCTCTCTCCCTCTCTCCAAGCCTCGCCCCGCCCCTGCGTGTATGCGTCTCTGTGTGTAGCCGTATGCAATGAAATGGAAATAAACACCGTTCAGTTTTCACACACGCACAGGCACCTCCATCCCAATCCCATCCATCCCTCTCGATTTCTTCTCTCCATTTCATTTCCGTCTCCCTCTCCTCCTCTCTCCTTCCTCTCCGTTCTCTCTCTCTTCGTTCATTCAGGCAAGTCCTGCAGCATCCAAGACGTCGCATCGTCCAGTAGGTCAAAGCCCTGCCAGCGGGCGACCCGGCGCAGCGTGCGCAGGTCGCGCGCGGTCACGCCAGCAGGCCGGGTCAGTTCCAGGGCTGACCCGCACCGGTCGCAGTTGCTGGACAGCCGCCCCTTCGCGCACGCCCCACACTTGCAGCACCGCAGGTCCTGGGTGGCGTGGGCCCGGCCCGCCGCGGACACGCAGGCCAGCAGGCGGGCCTCCACGTCGCCCGTATCGATGGGGGCCGCGCAGGTCGCACACGCCCAGCGGTGGGCTTGCAACGCTGGGTCGCGCGCCAGGTCCAGGTCGGCCGCCCCGCCGCACGCGCCGCAGGGGACGGAGCGCAGGACGAAAGTGTCGCACGGGTCGATGAAGGCGGCGGAGGAGGAGAACTCGCGGGCGGCCGCCTCGCGCAGCATGTTGCGGCGCAGGGTGGCGACCTCGTCCGCGACCGCCCGGTCCAGGGCCAGGGCCTCACAGATGGCCCGGGTCAGGGCCAGGGCCGGCGTGCCCAGCTCCTGCTCGCTCAGGTGCGACCCCGCCAGCACGGGGAAGGCGTGGGTCGGGTCGCCATCGTCCGAACACATCGTCGCCCGGGCGTCGTACACGAAGCGCAGCAGGCGGCGGCCGAGCGTGGTGGCCATGTGCTTCCGCAGCCAGGCCGCCTGGGCGCCCTCGCCTGCCGCCGCGCTCGCCGTGCCCGCCGCCGCGCAGGCGGCCTGGGTGGCGACCCCGCCCACAACGGGCGGGGTGGGGGCCGGGGCGTCCGGATCGTCCGCCGGGTTGGCGGCCCAGGGCGAGGGCGGGGGCGTCTCATTCTCGCACTCCTCCAGCCCACCCCCGCCTCCGCCGGCGGCCACGTTTTTCCAGGGCTGGTACAGGAATTCGGTGACGGCCGCCGCGAACATGGCCTGGGCCAGGGGCGGCAAGTAGGCCTGTATGGTCCACAAGGCCTCAATGTCCGTGGTTTCGAGGGCGGAAGCGGTCGCGGCGGTCGCGGCGGACGCGAGCGCGGCGGCCGCGGCGGGGCCGCCACCCGTGACCTGGCCCGGCACCGCCAGCAAGCCGGCCACCTCCGCCGGCAGCCCCGCCCGCACGCCCGCGTAATTCCACCGGTCCCGGAAGAGCAGAGAGTGCCACCAGCGCTGCGGAGAGAGGGCCAGCAGGTTGAACAGGCCGCCCGACCGGCGGGAGAGGGCGGAAAGGAGGTAGTCGGCGTGCGCGAGCGCCGGCGCGAGGCCGGCGCGGCCAGTCGCCAAGATGACGGACGCCTCGTCCGCCGCCACCACGCGCGCGCCCAGGCGGGCCATGTCCGACAGCAGGGCGGCCAACAAGCGGCGGGACAGGCTGCCCGCGGCGGCAGCCAGGGCTGGCGCGTGCAGGCCCGACCCGCCGGGGCGGGCGGGCCCGGACCGCAGCCAGCGGCCCAGGCCGGTCAGCAGCTCGTCTGCGTAGGCCGACCCATGCTGGGTCGCATCGCTCACCCAGGCCTGGACCAGGCGGCGCAGGCAGCGCATGGCCGCCCCACCGCCGCCGTCAGCGGGGCCGCCGTCCGCGTCCGCCAGGGCGGGCGCTGCCACCAGGGCGGCGACGGTCAGGTGGTTGACCGCCACCTGGACGCACACGCACCGGTAGGCGCCGGGCACCAGGACGTCGCCCGTCGCGCCGGGCGTCCCGCCCCGGGCGGTGATGGCGTCCGCCTCCGCCGCGCCGGCGGCCGCCTCCGCGTCCGCGGACCCGCCGCACGTGGGGAGCGCCCCCGCATCAGGCACGCCGGAGGAGAGGGCGCAGGTCAGGGCGCCCCCGCCCCCGCCCACGGGCGAGCCCCACAGCAAGACCCCGGCATCGTGGGCCGTCCGGGCGAGCTGGGCGTCCGCTGTGGCACTCCGCCAGTCCCGCCCCAGGGAGGCGAGGGGCAGGTGCGCGTACCGGGCCCGGTCTGCGGCAGCGCCCAGCCAGGTGCGGGCTCCCGCCAGGGCGGCCGCGGCGGCCCGGGCGGACGGGGCCTGCCAGGCGAGGGCGGCGGCGAGGGCGGCCGCGCCCGCGTCGCCGCCGCCGGCCGCGAGGGCGGCCGCCGCCGCAGGGCCACCCCGGGCGGCAGCCGCGGCGGCGGCCGCAACGGCGGCGGGGGACGGGCCCGCATCCGCGCAGGGCAGGGTGCGCAGGACGGGCAGGGCCCGGGCCAGGCCCGACGGCCCGGCCGGCGCGTCCACGACCACCAGGGCCGGGCCCCGGTGCGCCTCCCGCCACTCGACCAGCGCCCGCTGGGCCAGGCGCGCGCCGGCCGCCTCGTCCGGCGCGTACAGGACCGTCACGGCCGGCGCCGCCATGGCCCCGCCGCCGTCCGCCGTGGCGGTCTCCCGCCAGGCACGCTCCACCAAGGCAGGAGTCACGTCCCGAGCGGCTCGGGCGGCGGCGGCGGCGGCGCGGCCACCGCCCTCCCCGCCCGCCTCAAACAGGGGCGACACCAGCACCACGACTGCCCGCCCCGCAGCGGGACAGTGCGCCGCCAGGACGGCCCGCCCGCGGGCCGGGTCCGCCCGGGCGTACACGGCCAGGTGGCGCAGGGGTGGGGCGCCGTCGTCGGCCATGGTGTCACTGCCCAGGCCGGGCAGGTAGTCGCACTCGGCGGCCGTCCGCATGACCAGGCAGCGCAGGTCGAGGGGGGTCCCCGCCTGGAGCGCGCGCGCGGCCGCCGAGCGCGAGGCGGGCCCCGGGGCGACCGAGGCGACGCAGCCCAGGGTCAGCGAGGCCAGGGCTTCGGGGGCCAGGTCGCGCTCCCACACGCCGCGCACGTGCGGGGCGGCCAGGGCGGCGTCCAGGGCGGACGGCCCGGCCACGGCCGCGGGCGAGCCCGGGTCGAGGGAGACCGCGTAGAGCGCCGCCCCCTCCCCTGCCAGGCGGGCCGCCCCGAAGGGCGGTTCCCGGCCGCGGGCGGGGACGGCGCCCAGGGCGGCCAGGGCGGGCGAGCCGGGCGGGTCCGTGGACGCGATGTAAAAGGTGCGAGGCACGGCCAGGCGGAGCGAGTGCAGGGCGCCGCCGACGAGGGCCCACCCCCGGACGGGCGCACCCACGGCCGCGTCGCCCGGCGGGGCGCGCTCCAAGGCGAGGAGCTGCCAGTGCGCGTCGGGCGCGGTCGCGGCCGCGCCCGCCCTGGCCAGGAGGGCGCCCAGGGCGCCCGTCGGCGCGGCGGGGGCCGCCAGGGCGGGGCCCCCGCCCGCCTCCACGGCCGCCGCCTCCGCGACGGCAGCCGCGCGCGCTTTCTTGCGGCCCGCGACCGCGGCCCGCCACCGCCGCTTCTGCGCGGCCACCCACCCGGCCGGGTCGGCCCGGGCGTCGGGGAGGGGCGGGGAGGGGGAACGCGGGCGGGCGGGAGCGGCTGCCTTGGGCGGCCCCGCTCCACCTCCACCAACCCGCCGGGGCGTGGGCGTGGCGACCAGGGCGCCCGCCCCGTCCGTGTGCGGGCGGGCGGTCGCCGGGCGGGCGCGCCCGCCCCGCCCGGGGGTCGCGAGGTCTTCCAAGTCACCACCCCCACCCTGCGCCGTCGCCGTCACGAAGCCGTCCAGGCGGCGCTGTTTCACCTTGGCATCCTTTTCCCGGACCCGCTTGTGCAGCCAGTCCGGGTGGCGGACGCGGGGGACCGGGTTGGGCAGGCGCTGCATGGCGGCCGGGATGGTCACAATCTTCTGGATCGTCCCCGCCAGCCGCTCTTTGTAGTACGCCCAGTCCACGACCGCCCGCACGTCGGGCGGCTCAGAGGGATCCCGCCCGTCGGCAAACTCCCCACACCAGCGGCGCAGGTACGCCCGGGCGACGGCGGGCTCGGTCGCGAAGACGGCGACGGGGACGGCCCGCTCGGAGGTCGGCGCGCCCAGGGGGCGGGCGGAAACAATGTAATTGCAGACCAGGCCTTTGTCCCGGATGCGGCCGTCCCCCAGGAACTGGGCCAGGCGGCGGGCGGTCGTCAGCGCGCACGACTTGCGGCCCTCATACTCGGGCAGGGCTTTGCTCATGACGGTCGCCTCCGAAATGTAGGAGATCAGTTCCTCATCCGGTAGGCCCGCGCCCTGGGTATCGAGCAGGTCCAGCCACCGGTCGGCGACGCCGCCGACCGCGGCGTAGCAGGCCGCAAGGGTCGCCCCCTCCAGGAATTTGGAGAAGACTTCCGCCTGGAAGGCTTTCACCAGCTTGAGCTCGCCCCGCCGCTTCAGCTCAAAGCCCTTCAGCTCAGCCAACGATCCGTCGTGGTTGAAGACGGCGTACCGCTTCTTGATGAGGCGGCCCTCCTCTTTTGAGGCGGGCAAAATCATGGCCCGATACGGCCCGTCGACCTCAAACTCGATGCTCATCTGGGCAGACGTCTCGTACGTGCGCACGGTCCGCCCGGCCCCATCCACTTTCTCCACCAGGCTCGCGTACTGGTTGTTGGTGTTGTGGCGGGCGACCATGACGTTGAGGACGGCGCACGGATAGGAGACCCGGACGGGCTTGGGCGAGCCGGCCACCATGAACTCCAGGTCCTCAGGAAACGAGCCTGGTAGGCAGCACCAGATCCCGTCGGTGTCCAGCTCCAGGGGCACGCCCAGCTTGGTGATGAGGGCGTTGGCGCGCTGGATGATCTGGGCACCAGTGTAGGTGACCACGCCCGCCATCTCCATGGAGTACCAGCGCGCGCCCCGGCGCATGACGTAGCCGTAGAAGGAGTTCAAAATGCACTTGTGCGCGAGCTGGAGGGAGTCGTACAGGACGACCATGTCGGCCGCGGCCGCCGCGCCCAGGGCATCCCCGCCCGCCCGGGCGCCGTCCAGCTTGCCCTTCCATGTCTTGTTCAGGGCCTTGTACTCGTACCGCCGGTCCCGGAAGGCGCGGACGGTGCCGACGTAGAAGTCGTTCTCCCGCATGCACACGCCGGCGGTGCGGACCTCTGCGACCGGTTTGTCCAGGACGCGCTTGTACACGCGCTGGCAGTAGGCTTTCAGGCGGTCCTTCAGCATGCGGGCCCGCTCCTCGGGGGGCAGGGCGTAGAAGGGCCGCCCCGGCGCGCCGGGCGCCGACCCGGGCGGTGGCGCAAAGGTTTCCGCCTCCAGCTGGGCTTTGAGGGACCGATACTCGGCCATCGAGGCGGTGAAAGTCTCGCCCCGCCACACCCACTCCATCGGGCGCAGGCACGTCTTGCCGGGGCGGTTGAAGTCGCAGGCCGCGCAGTCCTCGTCCGTGACGATGGCGGATGGCTGCAGGCGGTTGGTCAGAATGATGTTGGGGTACATGGCGGCGACGTCCAGGTGATAAATGAGGGGCGGTTCTTCCCGCACCGGCGCATCGCGCAGCGCGCCCAGCGTGGCCGCCACGGTCGCTTTGACCTCCGCGAAATTGGTGACCGTGGCCAGCGGGGTCTTGGCGTCCGTCTCCAGGGCGTACGCTAGGTCGGCGTCCAGGGAGTCCAGCAGGCCCTGGTAGGCGGCCGGGTCGCAGGCGAAGCGGGTCGGGAGGTCCGCCCGGAAGACTCCCGATTCCAGGGCCTCGACCTTGCCGCCGATGTAGGTCTCCGCCTCCAGGGGCCGCCCCCGGAAGGACGCCTCCGCCGGGGCCTGGTGCTTGTTGGGGGCGACCACGCTCGCCTCGTACGCCCGCACCATCAGCAGGAGCTCGCACAGGGTGCCCGAGCCTTTGCGTAGGACCTCGTCCGGCGGCATGGGAATGATGGTCGCCAGCGAGAAGATGAAGGGGTGGATGTAGGTCATGTACAGGTAGTACGTGGAGACCGCGTCAGAGACCGAGTAGGCCGCCATGGCCTGCGGCTGCTCCGCCGCATACCGCAGCATGTCCTCCGGGTCCACCTCGACCGGGTCGTAGCCCAGCTTCGCTTTCGTCACGGCCTTCAGGCCGCGCGAACCCTGGGGCAGGTAGGAATCCCGGTTCACCCAGTGCAGGCAGTCCATGTGGACGGCCGTCCGGGACAGCCACTCCCCGCCGCCGCCCACCGCCGCGACGGAGGCGGTGGCGGAGGTGGAGTCGGGTGGGGCGGAGCCGTCGCCGCCGGACGGGGCGGGCACGGACGCGTTGGCGTTGGCGTTGGCAGCCTCCGCTGTCCCGGGCCCGCCGCCCCGGTCGGCAAACCCGTTGGCGGTCCCGCGCGAGACCGCCTTGAACCCGATCTCGTCGCCCAGGTCCAGGCCGTGCACCGCCGCCCGGGCGGCCAGGAAAGGGAAGTCGAACCAGTCGCCGTTGTAGGTGACGTAGACGCCCGGCCGGGCCGCCCGCATGTGGTCGAAAAAGTGGCGAATCAAAGCGCGCTCATCGGGGACGTTGATGACAGTGAAGGGCCCCGCAAACTCGGGTTTGGGCGAGTACTCGAAGTCTGACACGTCCTCCGCCACGACCTCGCGATTCACGATCAGGAAGCCCGCCTTGTCCAGCATGTAGGAGATCATGAAGACCTGGTCGTAGGCCGCGTTGGGGAATTGGAGCGGCAGCTTGGTGGTCTCGATGTCAAACGCGCACACCCGAACCTCCGCCCGGGCCAGGAGGTCCGGGCGCGGGGTCAGGGCCACGGACCCGCCCCGGGCGCGCACCCGGTACCAGTGCCCGCACCGGACGCCCGCGTCGATGAGGAAGCGGACGTGGTAGGGGACGTCGTGCTCCCGCACGTCCAGGACGGCGGAGAGGGCGTCGCCCGTGGACGGGGCGGCCGCCGACCCGCGGGGTGGGCCGCCACCCTTGCCGCCCTCCTCGTCCTCGCCGCCGCCCAGAGCGGCCGCAATGAGGGCGCTGTCGCCGGAGGGGGCGGCCGGGACCAGGCCGGGCGGACCGGTGCCGGGGCGGCCGGCGCCCGGGCGACCAGGGCCACCAGCGCCGCCCCCACCCCCTCCACCCCCACCACCCGCCCCGTCCGCGCCGTGGCCCCGGGCCGCCCGGGCCTTGTTCCGGCGGGCGGCCTGCAGCATGTCCCGGCGGACGTCTTGGAGCCCCGTCTGCAGCCAGAAGGAGACCTTCAACAGGGTCCGTTTCAACCCGGACAGGTGATTGCGCAGGTCGAGGTCCTCCCGCCGCACGGCCTCCGTGCTCCGGACGGCCGGCCCGTGGCGGCGGCGCAGGTAGGCGTCCACCTCGCCCTCCCGCCCGGGCGCGACAACCAGGTACATGTAGGGCGAGAAAGGGACTTGGGCCTTGAACGCGCTCCCGTCCTGGCAGGCGAAGCAGCAGTTGACGGCCGAGACAGTCCGCCCGGCCTCCCGGTCCGCGATCGATGTCGCGTTCACGTTGAGCAACCAGCCCGTCCGGTCCTCGCCGTCCGTGAAGGCCGGAAAGCCGAGGGCGGCCTCCAGTTCCGGGTCGTCCTCGACGCGTTCCTTTGGAGAGAGAAGGTGGAGAGAAAATGGAGAAAAAAATAAGGGAGGGTGAGGTTGGGGGTGCCCCCAGCGTCAACCGCCGCGTTCAAAAAAAAACGCTGCCCCGCTGCTCGCCTTCCCGCGCCTCTCTCTCACCGCCTCCCTTGCTCACCATTGCCCGGGCATCCTCGCCGGCGCCCCGATTGCCAAAGAAGTTACCGCCGCCGCCGCCACCGCCGCCACCGTCGCCGCCGCCGCGGCCACCGCCTCGGCCACGCCCACGGCCGCTGTGTGCGTCAATTTGATGGGAGAAAAGAGAAGAGAAGTGTGTGAGTGCGGTGGGTTCAATTGCGGTGCTGACGCCCCAGCGATGCGGTGAGCTTAACGCTCCACCGGCTGAGACGAAAAGGAGGCGCGGGAGATGGGCTGGCTAGCCCCCCCGCCCCCCCGGGCGCGCGCAGAGAGCACAGGGAAGCGCGCCGTCGGCGCGCTCTCCCCTGCCCCCTTCTCTCTCCTTCCACTCACCGCCCACGACCTGCGTCGGACCCGCTCGCGCCCAGGGATCGAAATGCGCCCCCACCCCGACCGGAAAATGCGGGCGTGTCAGAGCCTCCACGGCCGCCACCGGCCATGCTGAGTGTTCAAGCGGGCTTCGGCTGTCGAGGGGGAGAGTTTTTTTTAAGAGCGCGCGCGCTCTCATACACACACGGGGAGACCCGCGGGTCGTGGGAGTACCAGGACTGGGAGTGCCTGGGTGAGAGGTGCGGGAGGGTTGTGTGTGTGCTTGTGCCCGCTCGCAGCCACCCGTGCGAAATAAAAGAGTGAGAGAAGAGAGAGAGTGAGCGGCGTGCCCATTCTGTTTAATAGAAAACCGCGCGCCTGCTCCCTGGCCGCGCGTCCACGCACACTCATACTCACACACAGCGGCGCGTGCTCTAGAGGGGCGTACGCCACTCCTGCAACAGGAGTCCGTTGCCGTGCCTGAAGGAGGCGTTTGTGCCCGCGCTCTTGTAGCAAAATGTCAACCTCAGCGCTCTGGTCCGAGGGGCCGACCTTCACGCCGGAGGAGGTGAGAGAGGGAGGCGGTCAATTGCTAGATTTGAATGGCGGGGGGTGGAGTGCAGGAGTTGAGCTTCCCGTAGATGGGATCAGAAGGGGCGGGGCCAGGGTGGGAGGCAGCGCACGGCGCACGCCCAGACACACGATGAGCTGCTCGAAAAAACGAGCGCCGCGCCGCATCAGCCCGCCCTTCTCAACCCTCTCCCCCTTCCACTCTCCATTTTTTTTTAGATGACCTTCCTGGCCGAGGACACGCTCGTCACCATCATCCCCAACTTCACGCTGCCCACCACCAGCGGCTCGCACGTCCCCGGCGTCGCGCCCGGCGGCCGCCTGGCCTGCCTGGCCGGCGAGTTCGGCCCCCTGCGCGCCAACACGCCCGCCGACGTCCCGCTCTGGGCCGCCCTGGCCCTGCGCTCCATGCACCGGGCCCGCATCGTCCCTCCCGCCTGGCTGACCGTGGACGCCCTGGCATCCATTGAAGCCTCCGAACGGGGCTCCTCCGCGGGCTTTGAGCCCGTCCCGCCCACCTACCTGGAGGTCGGGCGCCAGCTGCTCACCCACGCACGCGAGGATTTTGACCCGGGCGCCTACGACGACGTCCGGGCGGGCCTGGAAGCCCTGCGCCGGGCCCGCTTCGCCAAGCTGCGGGATGGCCTGGCCGCTCTCAAAGGGTCCATGGCCGTCAAGCTCACCCACATCTCGCCCATGGAGATCAACGCGGTCCGCCCCTTTTTCATGGGCGCCCTCAACGCGTACGCCCGCTTGGAGGACGCGTCGGCCGCGGCCGCCTCCCTATCGGCCGCGGCCGGGCGGGTCCTGCCGCACCCACCGACCGTGGCGCCCGTGCGGGATCCGCTGGGTCCGGCTGCTGGTGATGGGAATGAAGGGGTGGCGGCGGGGGCGCCACGCCGGCTGCGGCGGGGAGACTAGCGGTGGGGGGTGGTTTGGTTTTCTCCGCGTTGTCACACATTCATTCTCAGTCCAGTTCTCCAAATTTACAAGTCTCGCGCTTTCACAAGCTCTCAAGCCAGCTCCGGGACGGGGTCGGAAGAAGGAGGAGGCGGCGGCGGGGCAGCAGAAGCCCCACCATTTTCCTCGACCGGCGCGACCAAGCGCGGGCGGGCCGCCCCTAGCCGCCGCCGCAGCGCATCATACGTCCGCTGGTCCCGCTTGGATACGGACGGCACGACGCACGCCAGGGCGGCCGTGAAGTGGGTGGCGGACACGGCCGGCGGCGGGCGGGGCGGGGCGCGCACGGCCGTGGCCGCCGCGTCCAGGGACGGCCGCGCGCCGGGGCCCGCGCCCACGCCGGCCCCATCTCCGCCCGCCGCCTCCACTTCGGCTCGCTCCGCGGCCACGTCCTCCCGCAGGGCCGCCACGGCGGCCTCCCGGACCAGGGCCGCCAGGTCGGCGCCCGAGAAGCCGTCGCAGGACGGCGACGCCGCCACCGCTTCCGCCGCGGCCCCCGCGCCTGGGGACAGAGGGGTCTTGCGGAGGAGCGTGCGGATGATGTCGGCCCGCCCCGCCGGTGGGGGCAGCGGCACGTACAGCGCCTTGTCCAGGCGCCCCGGGCGCAGCAAGGCCGGGTCAATGATGTCCGGCCGGTTGGTGGCGCCGACCACGAAGACCCGGCCCCGCCCGTCCAAGCCATCCAACTCGGTCAGCAGCTGGTTGACGACGCGCTCCGCTGCCTGGCCTCCGCTCCCGCCCTCCTCCCCGCCCCCCCCCCGCCGGGGCGCCAGCGCGTCCAGCTCGTCAAAGAACACCACGCACGGCGCGGCCGCCCGGGCCCGGGCAAACAGGCGGCGGACGGCGGCCTCGGACTCGCCCACCCACTTGTTGAGCAGTTCCGGGCCTTTGATGGAAACAAAGTTTGCGCCCGACTCGGCCGCGACCGCCCGGGCGAGCAGGGTCTTGCCACACCCGGGCGGGCCGTACAGGAGGACGCCCGTCGGGGCGGCCAGGCCCAGGGCCGCGAAGCGGGCCGGGTCCTGGATGGGGCGGGTGACCGCGAATTCCAACTCTTCTCGGATGCTGCCCAGCGCGCCCACGTCGGCCCAGGTCGCAGCGGGCGCGCTCGCAAAGCCCTCCCGCCGCACGGACGGCTGGACCCGGGTCAGGGCGCCCTCAAAGTCGGCGGGCGTGATGGCAAGGCCGGATAGTTCAGAGGGGGTGAGAGGGCCGGCGCGGAGGCGGGGAGGAGGGGGAGCGGGCGGCGTGGGGGCGGTGGTGGTGGCGATGGCCGTGCTTGGCGTGGCGGGCGCTACCGCGCCCACTTCAGCCATCTCGGTGTCCTCTCCTCCTCCCGCCTTGTCCTCCCCCTCCACCCCCTGCTCCGTCTGTTGGAAGATGCGGGTGACCGCTCCCGCCGCCGCTTCTTTAGCCAGGGCCGCCAGGTCGGCGCCCACAAACCCCGGCGTGCGGGCGGCGACGGCGCCCAAATCGAGCGCGCCGCCCAGGCGCAGGCCGGCCGTCACCACCTTCAAGATGGCGGCCCGCCCTTCCAGGGAGGGCACGCCCAGGGCGAGCTCCCGGTCGAACCGCCCCGCCCGGCGCAGGGCGGGGTCGATGGCGTCCGGCCGGTTGGTGGCCCCGATGACGACGACGTGGCGGCGGCGGGCTTCAGTGCCGGCCGCGTGCGCTGCCCAGTCAACTTGATCATCTCCATCAGCCTTTCCCTCTCCTCCGACGCCATCTTGGTCGCCACACGCGCTCTCCGCGCCCGCCGCCAGGTCGTCCATGCACGTCAGCAGCTGGGCCACAATGCGGCGCTCCATCTCCCGCTGGGCGGCTTCCCGCTTGGGCGCGATGGCGTCGACCTCGTCGATGAAGATGATGGCCGGCGCGACGGCGGCGGCCGACGCAAACAGGTCGCGCAGTTTGGCCTCCGACTCGCCGGACACGCCCGCCACGATCTCAGGGGCGGAGATGGCGAAGAAGGGCACGCCCGCCTCGTTCGCGATGGCGTGCGCTAAGGCCGTCTTGCCGCACCCCGGCGGGCCGTGGAGGAGGACGCCCCGCGGCGGGTGCACCCCCAGCCAGGCGTAGACTTCTGGGTGGGCCAGCGGGTATTCCACGCACTCCCGCACCTGGGCGAGCACGGCCTCCATGCCACCCAGGAGTGCGTACGTGATGGGGCGAGGGGGTGAGGCGGTGAAGGAGGAAGGGGGAGGCGGGGGGCCACCGGCGCGGCGGGCCGAGGGTGGTGGGGGTGGGGTGCGGCGGGTGGTGCCAGCCACAGCGCCGGCCAGTGTCCGCACGCGCTTGGCAGGGGGTGGCGCGCCCGGGTGACGGGTGGGTGGGGCTGCTGGCGCGGGGGCGGGAGCGGGAGCAGGCACGGCCGCGGCTGCCGCTTCTGCCACCAGCGCGCGCGCGGCCGCGGCCGCGACGGCAGCGGGCGGCGCAAAGGCCGCGCCGGGGGCCACCAGGGAGGGAGTAACAACGTCAGGCGCTTCCTCCGCCGCTGCCGCTGTCGCGTACATGCGCAGCATGGCCGCGTTGGGGCCGGCGTCAGCAGCAGCTGTTGGCGGCGCCGCCATGGTGTTTCCACCCGCCTCCTCACCCATGACCCCCCGTTCCTCCGCGTCCAGGGCGGCATCCGCGCCGCCGCCCTTCTCCTCCACATCGGAGGAAGAGGACCCGCCGTCAGAGCTGTCGTCGTCGTCGCCGTCAGAGGACGCGTCGTCGTCAGAGTCGAACTCGGAGGAGGAGGCGGGTGCTGCACCACTCTCACCACCACCACTCGCCGCCGCGCTCACGACCACCGCCAGCGCCCGCGCCACCATCTTGTGGAAGATGGCTTCCTTGCGGCGCCGGTACTCCGGGTGGGCCGCGCGCAGGGCGGACGCGACGGAGGCGGGGCCGGCGGCGATGGTGGCGGGAGAGGACTGGAGTGGAAGATGAGAGAGAGTTGGTTTGGTCGGGTCTACTAGGGGCGCATGCGGGAGCAGTTTTGTTTCGCGCGCCCCGGCCCGACGTCCTCTCCCTCCCACCCCTTCTCTCCCCACAAAATCACGCGCGATGGAACATGTCACCACCACACAACCCGCCTCCAAAAACGCACCAGGCTCAGCGCCTGCACCCGGGGCAGGAGGTGGCGGTCCAGAATGTAGGACGGCCCGCTCCCGGCGGCTTGTTGCGGTGTGGTGCCGCCGCCGCCGCCGCAGAGCTGCTGTTGGCGGCGGTCGCCGCCGCCCGAGCCGCGGGCCATGCGTGAGTGTGTGCGTGCGGAGGGAGGGTATGTGTGTGTGCGCGCTACCCTAGCCGAGAGAGCGACTTCAGTTGCGGGCAGGAGAATTCAGACTGAGTGAGGGTTGCTGCCCCTCTCGCTGCGCACCCTATTCGACGCCGGTGTGTGTTTTTTTCACACCCGCGCGTCTCGCGTCGCCACACGCTCAAAACCTCGCCGCAAGAGCCCGCAGAGCCCGCGCGATGAAGTCCCGCCTACGCGCCCTCCTGAACCGGTCCACCAGCGAGGCGGGCGAGGCAGGAGGGGAGAGGTGAGAACGGATGGAGAGGAGGCGACGGCGGGGGCGGGGCAAAAAAAACTTTGCCAACAACGAGTGTGAGAGACCTCCTTTGCTCCCTCGCATGCCATCGCTCCCGTGTCTCGCATTGAGGCCGTGCGCTGGCACAGGGGGGGGCACTGACCCCGCGCGGTGAGGGGTGTGAGGAATTGAGGTTTCTCGCGAGCCTGCCTGTGGCACGGCCCCCCATTTGTCCAGGCGAGAGCCGGCCGGTTTTTTTTTTGCTCGCCGCCAGCGTCAGCTGCTGGCGTTTCGTTTTCTATTCGCTCACCGCGCCGTGCTCACACGCACGCAACCTCTCTTTCTCCTCTTCGCAGCAGCAGCCGCCGCCGAGCCTGTACCGTGTCAGGCCGGACCGAGGCCGGACCGCCGGACGCGGCCGCGGATGCGAGCGTGCAGCCAACCCCGCCGCCGCCCGATGCCGCGACGACCGCCACCCTGCCCCTCCCGCCGCCTGCTGACGCGTCCTCCCAGCCGCCGCCCGCTCCTCAACCCCGCGCCCCGGCCTCCTTCTACTGTCCTATCTCTATGGAGCTCATGGCCGACCCGGTCATGGTGGCGACGGGCCACACATATGACCGGCCCTGCATCGAGCGCTGGCTGGCCCAGGGGCACGGGACGTGCCCTGTGACAGGCGCCCGCCTGCGCCACCTGGAGCTGACGCCCAACTTCGCGTTGCGGGACGCGGTGGGTGAGTGGGCGGCGGGGGTGGGGCGGGCGGTGCCTGCCCGGCCGGACGGGGCGCCCCGGACCAACGCGGCGACGTTGTTCAAGGGTGGCAGCGGCGGTGCGCCGAGCGGGGGTGGTGGCGGGCGGGCGGCCGCCCGGGCGGCCGCCGCCGCTGCTCTCGCCGCCGCTGTTGCCTCCTCCACACCATCAGGCGACGCGGCGACCACCACCGACTCCCCTTCCCTCCCGCCCGCCCCGCTGCCCTCCATCCTGCACGGCCACGACGAGATAGTGTGGGCGGTGGACGCGCCTGCAGACGGGGGCGGCCCAGGGGCCGGCCCCGCGGGCCGCCTGTTCTCGGCCTCCGCTGACCGGACAGTACGGGTGTGGGACGTCGCTTCTCGGCGGTGCGAGGCGGTGCTGGAAGGCCACGCCCGGCCGGTCCTGTGCCTGGCGACGGCGTCCATGGCGGGCACGCCTGCAGGCGAGGATGGGGCGGCCGCCGCGACCGCCACCACGCCCGCCGACGGTTTGGGCGGGTGCGCCGGCGGGGGCGCCCTGTTCTCGGGGTCTTATGACCACACCATCCGGGCCTGGTCCCTGGCCCGCCTGGCGCGGGCGGCCAGTTTGACCGGCCACACGGACGCGGTGCGGGCGCTGTTGCTGGGGCCGTCGTCCTCGCCCGCGGGGGGCCGCCTCTTCTCGGCGTCCTACGACTCGACCGTCCGCGTGTGGGACCCGGCGACGGGGGCCTGCATCGCCACCCTGGTCGGGCACACGGGGCCCGTCCGCACGCTGGCCGCCGGCGCGGGCGGTCTCATCTTCTCGGGCTCGTACGACGGCAGTGTGCGGGCGTGGGACGCGCGCGCGCCGACGGGCGGCGCCGGCTTGGGCGGCCCCGCCTGCGCGGCCGTCCTAACCGGCCACGCCTCCGCCGTGCGCGCCCTGGCCGCCGCAGCCCCGACCGCCGGCGACGGCGGCGGGTCCCTCGTCTTTTCCGGGTCGGACGACGCGACCATACGGGCGTGGGACGTGCGGGGCCTGCGCTGCGTGGCCACCCTGGCGGGCCATGACGACAATGTCCGCGTCCTGGCAGCGGGCCCAGCCGGCCGCCCGGGCGCCTCGCCCTCCGCGGCCGGCGGGTCTCGTTCCTTGCTCTTCTCCGGGTCGTGGGATCGCACCATCCGGGCGTGGCGGTGCGACACGCTGGCGTGCGAGCGCGTGCTGGCGGGCCACACGGAAGCGGTGCTCGCCCTAGCAGTCGGGGACGGGGTCCTGGCCTCGGGCTCCTACGACGCCTCCGTCCGCCTGTGGGACCTGGCCACCCTGCGCCCCGGGCCGGTGTGTGGAGGCCACGGCGACGCGGTGCGGGTGCTGGCCGCCCGCGGGCGGACCGTCTTTTCTGGTTCCTACGACGGGTCGGTCGGCGTGTGGGAGGCCGGGCCGACGATGGCCGTGGGGGGTGGTGGCGGTGGTGGTGCAGATGGGAGGGCCAGTGGTGAGGGCGGTGGAGGCAGGGGTTCGACAGCATTGGTTTGATGGTGAGAGAGATTTTGGGTGTGAGAGGGCGAGCTGCGTGCCCGCGCAGCTCCCGTTGAATGTTAACATTTTTTGTGTTATACCTTGTTCTCTTCTTCTATCTCACTGGCAGCGCTGCCTCCACTGCCACACTGTCAATCGCGGGCGCCACCCTACTCCCACGCGGCGACAGAACATCGTCCTCCGAATCCTCTTCGGCCTCCCCCTGCCACGCGGCGGCGGCGGCCATTGCGGCGGCCGTGGGGGTGGTGGCGGTTTCTCCTTCACCCCCTCCCCGCAGCGCGCCCAGCATGGCGGCCTGGAGGCGCGGGTAGGCCTCATAAAAGTCGGCGGCGGCCCCGCGCACGCGGCGGGCGTCGATGATGAGGGTGCCGCCGGGCGGTGCGCCGGGGTTCAGGGCCGCGGCGGCGACGCGGATGGTCAGGCGGCCGCCAGGTGAGCGGGGGCCCGGCCATTCAAGGCGGGCAGCCCAGCCGGACCGCCCAGGGCGGCCAGCGCCGCCCGCGGCGACCGCCGCCGCGACCGCCGCCTCCACCACGGCGGCAGGAGAGGCCCGGGCAGTGAACCTGGTGTGGCGGAGGGTGACAGGCGCCTGGGCGCCGCCCCCGCCGGCCTGGGTGGCCCGCCAGGCTGCGAGGGGGCCCGCCACAGGCGCGCCGCCCCCTGGGGCGGCCTCGTTTTCTAGCAGCCCGCTCAAGTCGAAGGCCGCGGCCAGGAGGGTGAAAGCGTTCATGCCGCCACCCGCAGGGGATGGACCAGGCTGGGCAGTCCACCCACCACCACTTCCACCGCCCGCCCGCGCCGCGGCAGCGGCCTTGGCGGCCGCGGCGGCTGCTTCCGCCCCGCTCAGCCGCGCCTCGCCCGGCACCGAGCGGAAGACGCCGCCCGCCGCGTCGCCGTCGTCCCACTCGTCCTCGCCCTCGCCGCCGCCTTCCACCCCGCCGGCGGCGGCGGGGATGCCGTCCAGGCCGTACGGATTGAGGGCCGCCAGCGCCTCAGGTAGGTCGGAGAGGGAGGCGGCGGACGCGGAGGCCGGGAGCGAGGAGGTGGGCGCTGCACCCACCACACCATCCCCGCCTCCTCCCCCACTCACCCAGGGATGCGCCAGCACTTCCGCCGCGGTCAGGCGGCCGGCCGGGTCGGGCACGATCATGCGGCGCAGCAGGTCGGCCGCCCCGGGCGGGACGCGGGGCGGGATGGTGAAGGCGGCCGCGCAGATCTTGCGGAACAGGGAGCCCAGGGAGGGCTCGTCAAAGGGCAGGCGCCCCGTGAGGGCGACGAAGAGCGTCACCCCCAGCGACCAGACGTCCGCGGGGCCGCCCGCATACCCGGCCCGGCGCAGGACCTCCGGAGCGACAAAGGCGGGCGTGCCGCAGGTGGTGTCGAGGAGGAGGGCCGTGTCGCCCGCCAGCTGCCCCCCATCCGCCACCGCGGCCGCCTGCCGGGCGCTTGCAGGGACGCCTCCCCCACCCCCGCCTGCGGGGCCTTGCAAGTAGCCTAGCCCGAAATCAGACAGCTTTGCATCGCCCTCCCGGGTCAGCAGCACGTTTTCGGGTTTCAGGTCCCGGTGAAAGACGCCCAGGGCGTGGCAGTGTGCCAAACCTGCGGCCAGCTGGGCGGCCAGGCGCCGGGCGGCGGCCTCCGGCAGGGGGCCGCCTGCCGCCACCCGGTCAAACAGCTCGCCCCCGCCCACGTACTCCATGACGAGGTAGATCTAATGAAACGTGTGCGCGGGTGGGAGAGAGGGGAGCGTGGAGCGTGGAGCGCGTGTAAAAGAGTTGATGGCATATGATGGGCGAGGTCAGTTATTCCTCGGCCCCCCGGCAGGGGCAAGCAAATCGAGTCACGCTCACATCCTCCACCCGCACACCTTGTCCTTGGTCGCCAGAACGTCCGTCAGCTCCACTATCGCCGGGTGGTGGACCTTGCGCAGGATGCGGATCTCCCGGGTCAGCCACGAGGAGGACGAGCACGCGGTCGACGCGGCCGCAAGTGCAGTTCTGGAAATGACCTTGACCGCCACCTCCGCGCCCGTCTCCGCGTGGACGCCGTACTTGACCCGGGCGGAGGTGCCCTCGCCCAGGGTGCGGCCGAGCAGGTAGTCGCCCACCCGGCGGCGGAACATGAGATGTGAGAGAGGGACGAGACAAAATCACGGGCTCTACCTCCGCATGTGACAACGGATATCTACGCAACTCACTTTTTCCTTCACTCTTCTTTTCCCCCCCCCGCGCGACACCCTTGCCCCGCACACAACCCACGCCCCACCCCTACATAAGGACCCTGCACCAAATGGAGGCCCGGATGCTGGCATCCGGCGGTCGCCCCGTCGCCCTGGCCCGCCCCGGCGGCGTGGGCGGCTCGGCCCGCGCCGCCGGCAAGGCTGCGCCGGTCGCCCTGCCGACGCCCCGCCCGCTTGCCCCCCCGCGCGCGATCGCGCCGCCGTCGACGGAGTACGATGAATCGCCGGTCAAGATACAAATTGGAGATGGTGTCGCCGTTGGTGAGTCGAGCGGAGGGTGGAGGAGGGGGCGGTTGATGGGGGTGCGCGCGCGGGGGGACGATGGAAGTCTAGTGCTGGACAAAAAAAAACGCGGGCGCCGTTCCCCGAAGCTGGCCTGAGCGCTTTTCTTTCGCAGTGGGAGACGGCGTCACCTGCCCGTGTGATCGCCCGCTCTCTGCCCGCACCACTCCGCGTGTGTGACCCTGGTAGAGTCACACAGGCTTGGAGCGTCGACAGAGTGGGAGCACGGCTCGTCCCAGCCCACCGCGCCCCTGCCTCCATTGGCGGCCGCCGGCCCGGAGCGGTTGCGACGAAGAAACGCGCCCCCATGCACGCCCCGTCCACCCCCTTTCCCACCCCTCGGCGGGTGAGGGGCGTGCACGCCTGGCTAGGCGAGGACATGCCCTGCCCTGCGGTGGGTATGGGTGGACCGCCCAGGACCGTTCCTGTGAGCGGGTGGCCCGCGACGGAGGGCTGGCGCCTCGAGTCTGACCCGTTCCGGCGCAGAACACGCGCGCGACGGGCTGCCACGTCGACCCGACCCTTATCCTCTTCTCTCACCCGCCGCCCGCGCGCGCCACATCCGCCCCGCAACCTTATCCACGCCCGGACCGGCGCATTCCCTCGCGCACACCACCCGCACACCACCCTCTCATCGCCTAAATTTTACCTTCCTCCCCATTCCCTTCACAGGCGGCGGCGGCCTGTTCACGTCGACCGACCCGGAGTCGCGCCGGGTCATCCCCGCCGACGTGCGCGGCCGCACGGTCGTCAAGATCGTGTACGTCGTCCTAGAGGCCCAGTACCAGTCCGCCCTGACGCAGGCGGTCCAGTCCATCAACAAGAATAATGACAAGGTGAGTTGTCAAAGGGCAGGAGGGGCAGAGGGCGGGGGCGCGGGCGGCGAATCGGAGAAAAAGCTCTCGGAAAAAAACACCTACCCTAGCGCATCCTCAACCTGCTCTCATCATCATCCATTCAGATGTGCGTCGAGATCATCGGCTATTTGCTGGAGGAGCTGCGCGACCCGGTCTCCTACGCCGCCTTCCAGGCGGACGTGGCGACTGCCAACGTTTTTGTTGGCTCCCTCATCTTCATCGAGGAGCTGGCGGACAAGATCGTCGAGACAGTCGGCCCCGCGCGCGAGGCCAACCTGGACGCCTGCCTCATCTTTCCGTCGATGCCAGCCGTCATGCGCCTCAACAAGCTGGGCACGTTCTCCCTGGCCCAGCTGGGCCAGTCCAAGAGCGCGTTCGGCGAGTTCATGAAGGCCCAGCGCAAGTCGAACGACAACTTCGAGGAGAGCCTGCTGAAACTGGTGCGCACGCTGCCGACCGTGCTCAAGTACCTGCCCTCCGAGAAGGCCCAGGACGCCCGCAACTTTGTGACCTCCCTCCAGTACTGGCTGGGCGGCAACGCCGAGAACCTGGAGAACCTGGTCGTCAACGTGGCCCAAGAATACGTGCCGGCCCTCAAGGGCGCGGGCATGGCCGTCGCCGACCCCCAGGTCTTCCCGGACATTGGGATCTGGCACCCGCTTGCGCCCGGCATGTACGAGGACCTCAAAGAATACCTCAACTGGTACGACACCCGGGCCGACCTGAGCTTTGCGGAGGATGCGCCGGTCATCGGCCTGGTCCTCCAGCGCTCCCACCTGGTGACGGGCGATGAGGGCCACTACTCGGGCGTGGTCTCTGCCCTGGAAGCGCGCGGCGCCAAGGTGGTGCCCGTCTTTGCGGGCGGCCTCGACTTTTCCTCGCCCGTCAAGCGCTTCTTCTACGACCCGCTCGGCACGGGGCGGGCGTTTGTCGGGTGCGTCATCTCCCTGACGGGATTCGCCCTGGTGGGCGGGCCCGCCCGCCAGGACGCGCCCAAGGCTGTGTTGGCGCTCAAAAAGCTCAACGTCCCCTACCTGTGCTCCCTGCCCCTCGTCTTCCAGACGACGGAGGAGTGGAAGGGCTCCGACCTGGGCGTCCACCCGGTCCAGGTCGCCCTGCAGGTCGCCCTGCCGGAGCTGGACGGCGCGCTGGAGCCGATCGTCTTTGCCGGGCGGGACAGCGCGACTGGGAAATCGCACTCGCTGCCTGACCGCATCGACGCGCTCGTGTCCCGGGGCATCAACTGGGCCAAGCTGGCCACCAAGCCCAAGCACGACAAGAAGCTGGCCATCACCGTCTTCTCCTTCCCGCCCGACAAGGGCAACGTCGGCACGGCGGCCTACCTGAACGTGTTTGGGTCGATCGCCAAGGTGCTGGCCGATTTGAAAGCGGATGGTTACGACACGGGCGACGCGCCGGCCATGGACTCGACCGCCCTCATGCAGTCCGTCCTCAACGACGATGCCGCCCGCTTCAACTCGGCCGACATGAACGTGGCGTACAAGATGAGCGTGGACGAGTACCAGCGCCTGTGCCCGTACGCGGACGCCCTGGAGGAGAACTGGGGCAAGCCGCCCGGCACGCTCAACACTAACGGGACTGACCTGCTCGTCTTCGGCAAGCAGTTCGGCAACGTCTTCATTGGCGTCCAGCCAACGTTTGGGTACGAGGGCGACCCCATGCGCCTGCTCTTCTCCCGGTCCGCCTCCCCGCACCACGGCTTCGCCGCTTACTACACTTTTGTGGAGCACGTCTTCGGCGCGGACGCGGTCCTCCACTTCGGAACGCACGGGTCGCTCGAGTTCATGCCGGGCAAGCAGGTCGGCATGTCTGGGGGCTGCTACCCGGACGCCCTGATCGGCAACATCCCCAACCTCTACTACTACGCCGCCAACAACCCGTCGGAGGCGACCATCGCCAAGCGCCGGTCGTATGCCAACACGATCTCCTACCTGACCCCGCCGGCCGAAAACGCGGGCCTGTACAAGGGGTTGAAGGAGCTGAAAGAGCTCATCTCCTCGTACCAGGGCCTGCGCGAGACGGGCCGGGGCGGCGCCATCTGCGGCACCATCATCGAGACCGCCGTCCAGTGCAACCTGGACCGGGACGTTACCCTGCCCGCCTCCGAAAACGCGGGCGCCCTGTCGACCGAGGAGCGGGACGCCGTCGTCGGCAAGGTCTACTCCAAGCTTATGGAGATCGAGTCCCGCCTGTTGCCCTGTGGGCTCCACATCGTGGGCGAGCCGCCCTCCGCGACGGAGGCCATCGCCACCCTAGTCAACATCGCGGAGATCGACCGCCCGGACAATGACCCGCCCGTGCCGGGGCTGCCGGGCATCATGGCCCGCTCGATCGGCGCGTCGATCGAGACCATTTACGCGGGGAACAACCGGGGCGACCTGGAGGCGGTCACCCTGAACGAGGAAGTCAAAGAGGCCTGCCGGGCCGCCGTCCGCGCTTTTGTGGAGGACCGCCTAGACTCCAACGGCGTGGTGTCCGCCGACTCCTTTGCGGGCTTCGCCCGCCGGCTGGGCCTTCAGAAGGCGCCCTGGATCAAAGCCTTGGAGAGCACCCAGTTTGCCAAGGCCGACACAAAACAGATGGACGTCGCGTTCGCCTACCTGGAGGGCTGCCTGGAGCAGATCGTCAAGGACAACGAGCTGGGCGCCCTACGCCAGGCCCTGGCGGGCGGTTACGTGGAGCCTGGCCCCGGCGGCGACCCCATCCGCAACCCGGGCGTCCTGCCGACGGGCAAAAACATCCACGCCCTCGACCCCCAGTCCATCCCGACTGCCGCCGCCGTCAAGTCGGCCATCATGGTCGTCGACCGCCTCCTGGAAGCCCAGCGCGCCGAGGCGGGCGGCGCCTGGCCCGAGACCGTGGCCGTCGTCCTGTGGGGCACTGACAACATCAAGACGTACGGCGAGTCGCTGGCCCAGGTCATGATCATGGTGGGCGTCCGCCCGGTCGCCGACGCGCTCGGCCGGGTCAACAAGCTGGAGGTCATGTCCCTGGAGGAGCTGGGCCGCCCGCGCGTGGACGTCGTCGTCAACTGTTCCGGCGTCTTCCGCGACCTGTTTGTTAACCAGATGAACCTGCTGGACCGGGCGATCAAGCTGGCGGCGGAGCAGGACGAGCCGGACGAGATGAACTTCGTGCGCAAGCACGCGAAAGCCCAGGCGGCCGAGCTGGGGGTCGCCATGCGCGACGCGGCCACCCGCGTCTTTTCCAACGCCTCCGGCTCCTACTCCTCCAACGTCAACCTGGCCGTCGAGAACTCGTCCTGGTCGGACGAGTCCCAGTTGCAGGAGATGTACTTGAAGCGCAAGTCCTTCGCCTTCAACTCGGACCGCCCCGGCGCGGGCGGGGAAGCCAACCGCGACGTGTTTGAGGCGGCCATGAAGACGGTCGACGTGACCTTCCAAAACCTGGACTCCTCTGAAATCTCGCTGACCGACGTCTCCCACTACTTTGACTCGGACCCGACCAAGCTGGTGGCGGGGCTGCGCACGGACGGCCGGACCCCCGCCTCCTTCATCGCGGACACGACGACCGCCAACGCGCAGGTCCGGACGCTCTCCTCCCAGGTCCGCCTGGACGCGCGCACCAAGCTGCTCAACCCCAAGTGGTATGAGGGCATGATGGCGTCGGGTTACGAGGGCGTACGCGAGATCCAGAAGCGGCTGACCAACACGATGGGCTGGTCCGCGACGGCGGGCGCGGTCGACAACTGGGTGTACGATGAGGCCAACTCGACCTTCATTGACGACCCCGACATGGCTGCCCGCCTGATGGACGCCAACCCAAACTCCTTCCGCAAGCTGGTCGCCACTTTCTTGGAGGCCAACGGGCGCGGGTACTGGGAGGCGTCGCCGGAGCAGATCGAGAAGCTGCGCCAGCTGTACATGGACGTGGAGGACAAGATCGAGGGGGTGGAGTGAAGGGGAGGGAGAGGGTAAGGAATGAAGGGAGATGGGGTTCTGCCAAGGGCTTGGTGTGTGTGGGGTGTGGAGGGCATTCTTTATTGGGCCGCGTGCGACCGCCCTCTGTGTCCGCATCCACCTTATGGTTCCGTCTCTCTGAAGAGCGGGCGTGAGTGTGTGCGGGGGCGGGACGGGGCCGTGGCCCGGTGGTGCGGGTGAATGGTGTGAGGAGGGTGGTGGGTCTCTCGGTGGGTAACAATCAACCCCGGCGTGTTTTTTTTTTAATCTCTTCTACGGTAGGGTCTTCTTCTTACACGACGTCTCGGTTTTTCTCAGTGCGCGGCCTTACCCTCCAGCTTGGCAGCCTGCTCGGCCTTCATGTGGGCGTACTCCTAGAGAAGAAAGAAGAGAAGAGAGAGGGTTGATTGAAAGTGAGGGCGGCGGCGGCTTGGCTTTGTTTTCGTGGGAGTCGGCGCTCTAGCTCTGGCAGTAGCACCCTCTCTTCACCCGCGCCGCCCACGGCGGCCAGGGCGCGCCTTTTTGATGCTGGTCCCGCGCCAGGTGACCAGGCCAGGACCTCCCCTAATCCGTCTGAGGGTCGACAGACCAGGGCGGGGAGTGCAAGGCCGGCGTGCGCGCATTTTTTGCTGCCATTTCACAACCGCCGGGGCGGCGGCGGACAAAAGGAAGAAGAGTGCCCTCCTGTCCTCTCCTCTCCTCCCACGCCCCTCTCCTCCTCTCACGCACCTGCGGCCACGCCAGCGCGTACGCGCCCACAAACAACAGCGCCATCGTGTCGAACAGGGGCTTCACCGACCCGGCGTCCAGGTGGGCTTTGTAGGAGTGGACGTGCGCGGTCGCGCGCTGCCAGAGCGTGCCCGGCGCCAGGTTGGCCTTGGCGTACTCGGAGGCGTAGGGGGGGACCTCCTTCACTTTCAGGGCCTTCAGGCCGCGGAGGAAGGTCATGGTTTTGTGAGTGGTGTGTGTGGAGGTGGAGGGTTTTTTGTGGAGAGCAGAAGGGCGCAATCACTCAGAGGAGTGAGGAAAGAAAACAGAAAAAAAAAATGGTGCTCAATCGTCGTTCAGATTTTTCTTTCTCTTACCGCCACTCCTCCCGCAGAGCCGGGCGGCCGTGGCGCACTGGGCGGCAGCAGTGAGCGCGTTGCAAATGGGCCATCAACCCCTGGCCACCAACTGTGATGTTGTTTGGTGCCTGGACGCCTGGGCCGACCTGAGAGCCCGCGTGGCCACCCGGCTGCCGCCCTGGGCCCGCCTCCGCGTATACGATCCCGCCCAGGGAAGCCTGGAGGCCCAGGTTGCCGGCGCGCACGTCCTGATCCCCACCACGGGCCGGGTGGACGCGAGCGTGATCAGGGCGGCCGCCCCGACCCTCCGCCTCATCGTCCAACCCGCGTCGGGCGTGGAAAATATTGACTTGCAGACCGCTTCCGACTTGAACATCCGTGTCATCGCCTGCCCGGGAGTCAACGCGGCCGCGTGCGCAGAGGCGTCGATCATGGGCTTGCTGCTCGCGGCGCGGCGGTGGAAGGGGTTGGCCGCGTCCGTGGAGGCGGGACTGATCGGCACGCCGCCCGGGACCACGCTGGCGGGCAAGCGGCTGGGCGTGGTGGGGCTGGGCGGGGCGATCGGGTCCCGGGTGGGGCGGGCCGCGGCCGGGATGGGGATGGACGTGGTCGGGTGGGGCGCGGCGGCGAGCGCGGCCGGCGGCCGGCCAGGCTTTGCGGCCTGGCTGTCCTCCCTGGACGCGCTTTCATTGCACTGCCCGCTCACGCCCGCCACGGAGGCCCTGGTCGATGCAGCCGCGCTGGGCGCTGCCAAGCCCGGCCTCATCCTCGTCAACTTTTCGAGGGGCAGGGTCGTGGATGAGGCGGCGCTCCTGGGGGCGCTGGAGAGCGGGCGTGTCGGCGCGGCCGCGCTGGACGTGTTTTGCGTGGAGCCCGTCGACCCGGCCTCCCCGCTGGCAGCCCACCCGCGGGTGGTGGTGACCCCGCACTGCGGGGTGGCGACGGAGGAGGTGTATGACGAGTATGCGAGGCGGCTGGTGGATGCGATTGAGGGCGTGCAGGAGGGGCGGGAGCTGGGAGGCCGGGTAGCGTGAAGTGATAGGGGGGGGCAAAACTCTCGTCACACAACCTTTTCACACCCTACCCGCCCGCTCCACCCGCACCAGCACGTTTGTCAGGTACGCCCCCTCCTGGTGGGCCGGGTCGACCGGGTGGTCGGGCCCCGCGCCCGCGACGCGCAGGACCGCCAGCCGCACGCCCGCGTCCGCGGCCGCCGCACGCAGCATGGGCAGGAAGACGCCGCCGCCAGGGGCCTGGGCGACCGCGCCCGAACAGGAGCAGGTCATGAGCAGGCCGCCGTCGGTGACACACCGCATTGCCGCCGCGTTCAGGGTCCGGTACTTACGCAGGGCCGGGCCGAGCGAGGCTTTGGTGGGCGCGAATTTGGGTGGGTCCAGGACGACCAGGTTAAAAAGCTTTTGGTCGCCGCCAGCCGCGACAACGCCCTTCATGAAGGCCAGGGCATCGCTCTTCACCCACTCCGTCACGCCGGCCACGCCGTTCAGGGCTGCATTGGCCGCGGCCGCGGTCAGAGCGGGCGCTGAGGAGTCGACACCCACCACCCGTGCCGCGCCCGCCCGGGCGGCCGCGATCGCAAACCCGCCCGAAAAGGTGCACACGTCCAAGACCTTGTCGCCGGGCGCGACCAGGCCGCCGCCGGCCACCAGCGCCCGGCTCTCCCGCTGGTCCGCGTAAAACCCCGTCTTTTGGCCGACCCCGGGCGTGGTAGTGAAGCGGAGGCCGTGCTCCGTCACAATGGTCGGGGCGGGCGGCACCGCGCCTGGTGCCTCGCCCTCCTCGTCGCTGTCGTCGCTGTCAGACCCTGCGCCGTCGATGCCCTCCTCACGCAGCATGGCGGTCGTCCAGATGAGAGCGGTCGCCTCCGGGACGGCCGCCCGGCAGGCCGCCTCGACGGCGGGGCGGTGGAAGACGACCCAGGCGGCAGAGGCGGACACGACCAGGACGCCGCCCAGCCGGTCCACGACCAGCCCGCTCAGGCGGTCGCCCTCCGAGTTGATGAGGCGGTAGACGTCGGTCGAGCTACCGGCCCCGCCCAGGCCCAGGGCGGCCCGGGAGGCCGCCGCGGACGCGATGCGGGCGGCAATGAGGGCCGGCGTGTCAAAGGGCACGGTGGCCGCCTCGCCCGCCAGGGCCGCGACGCGGATGCGGAAGGCGGACGCCCCGTTCCACCAGCCCCACCCAAAGACGGCGCCGCCCGCGTCTGCGACCGCGACGGCGGAGCCTGGGTGGAGGGAGGACTTGGAGACCGTCTGCTCGCCCTCCAGCCGGTCCACTGACCCGGCGTACACGATGGGCGCGCCCTCTCTGAACAGGCGGGCCCGCCCCCGCCGCAGGAAGGCGGTCGGGATGCCGGCCGCGGCCGCGGCGGCGGTGAGTGCGGCTGAGGCAGCCGGGTCGGTCGCCTCCGGGATTCTGAGCGCAAAGTCGACGTCTGGGTCCCGTCCGCTGCCATCGCCGGGCGAGGGCGGGCGGCGGCTTCCTCCTGAGGGGCCACGGGAGGCGGAACGCCAGTCGACGCCGCCGCCCCGGCCGCCGCCCCGGCCGCCGGAGCGGTCCCTCCAGTCGCGGCGCTGCTCGCGGGGTTGGTCGGCGGCTGTGGGGAGAGCGGCGCTCTGGATGGCCCTGGCGGCTTGTCGGCACGCGGGCAGACGCAACAGTAAGCCCCGACTACCACCCAGCATGCCAGGGAGTGTGGTGGGTGGTAGTAGCGGGGGTGGGCGCATGGAGGGAGAGGGCGACGAAAAGGCCAGCTCTTTCGCGAAACGCATGCAAAAAATGAGCAAGCAGCAGCCCGGCCGAGAAACCGCGCTCGCCCCTTCACACAACTCTTTTTTTCCCGGTGTGTGCGGGCGTCTGCACCGAGAAGACTCGCCTCACTCACAAACACGCACAGGACACGCCAAATCAGCCTCCCAATGCCTCCTCGCATCGCCACCCCGGGCGCCGCCCCCACCCTGGGCGACCAGTACCGGGCCATCCCGCCGCTCACCCGGGCGCTCGCGACGGGCGTGGTCGCCCTCACCCTGAGCGATAAGCTGGGCCTAGTCCGGGCGTCCAGCTTGGTCCTGTACTGGCCGCTGGTGGTCAAGCGGCTGCAGGTGTGTGGGGAGAGTGAGGGAGATGGGTGCGCGTGGACGCACAACAAAGAGAGACAACCCCATCTTGAAACGCGCCGATTCCTCAACCTTCTCTCCATCCATCCTCTCTAGCTCTGGCGCCTCGTGACATCCTTCCTGTACCTGGGCCCGCTCTCCTTCAACTGGCTGTTCAACATGGTGTGGCTGTAAGTATATTAAAATAGAGGCGTGCGGGGTGAGAAGGAAATGAGGGAAAACGCCCACCCCAAAACCCGCCTCATTTTCCCCACCTTTCACCCCCCCCCCCCCCCCCCCACCCACCACCACCACCACCACCAAAAAATAAAAATAAAAAAGCATCCAGTATGGCAAGTCAGTCGAGGCGACCGTCTTCCCGGGCGACACGCCCGCCGCCATCTGGGCGACGGCCTGCGGGTGCATGATCATGATGCTCGCCTCGCTCGTGCTGCCCTTCCTGTTTGCCCTCGCCGCGTACGGGCCCTCCCTGGTCATGTTCCTGCTCTACCTGTCTGTCCGCCACCACCCGACTGCGCCTGTGTCCCTGTTTGGCTTCGTCACCCTGCAATCCGTCTACCTGCCCTGGGCCTTCCTGGTGCTGGGCTTTGCGGGGCTGGGGGGCGACCCCCGGGGCGTGGGCCTGGGCATCCTGGCGGGGCATGTGGTCTGGTTCCTGACGGACGTGTTCCCGCGTGGCGGTGGGCGCGCGCTGTTTGCTCCTCCCGCCTGGCTCGTCCGGGCCTGCCTGGCCCGCGGCATTGGGGCCATCCCCACGCCCGCCGCCGTGGCCGCCACCGTCAACCCGGCCGATCCCGGGTTCAGGGCGTTTGTCGGGCGCGGCCAGCGGCTGGGGCAGCGGACAGGGTGAAGATTGGAGAGGTGTGATTGAAAAAATGGATGGAGATTGAGTTTCTTTTTTTTTCATCAGTGGTTGCACCCCGGCCCGTGCACGTGCCCGTCTTTCTTGTCCCCGCCGCCACCGCTCAGCGCGGCCTCCAGCTCGCCCGCGGTGTGCATGGCCATCAGAATGTCCGCGCCACCCAGGAATTCGGATTTCGCAAAGACCTGGGGGATGGTGGGCCACCCCGTAAAGGCTTTGACCCCTTCCCGAATGGCCGGGTCCGCCAGGACGTTGCGGGAGCCGTAGTCCACGCCGTATGCGTCCAGGATGCGGCAGACCATGTTGGAGAAGCCGCACTGCGGGGCTTCGGGCTCGCCCTGGCGGGGAAAAGATGCGATGAGATGAAGGTTGAGAGAGGGCCAGCGCGCGCCCACGCCCTCCTCGCCCCGCTCTCTCTCTCTCTCTCCGCCATCCCACCCACGCTCTTCCCCTCTCTTACCTTCATATATACAAAGACGCGGTGCCCTTCAATGTCGGCCTTGATGATGTCGGCGGCGGACGCGGGCGCGTCCCCGTCCCCGCGGAAGGTGGGCTTGAAGTCGTCGTGCGACGCATCGTTGCCCGGCCCGTCTTTGCCGGGCGGGGGGGCGGCCGCGCTCGAGGCCAGACCGCGCCAGCAGGTGGTAGATGGAGTGGCGGCGGGCCAGGCACGGTGGGCCGCCGCCGCGCTGACCTCTGACAGGGCGGCGGGTGCCCACGCAGAAGAGCGGGTTTTGGCCAGGAGGCCAGCGGCGGACGCACGCCGGGCGAGGAGGTGGCCGGCAGTCCGCATCGTTGCTTGTGCGCGTGCGTGGAGTGTGTGTCAAGTGACTGGGCGCGCGGCTGGGGGGCTCTATTTGCACGCAGGCGGGCGGTAGAGAGGAGGGCGATCTCAGAGCGGGAGAGACGTGTGTGATTCTACAACTACCACCTTCTTTTTTTTCTTACCACCTTTTTTTTTTTCTAACCTCCGCCGCCGCCCTCCCTGTCCAACCCCGCCCCCGCCCCGCACTGCTCCCAGTGCACCACCTCATCCCCGCCCACGCCCGCGGGGCAGCAAGTCATGCTAAACTTGCGCGGGGCGTAAGCAAAGTCGACGGGCGGTGCAGAGGAGAGGGCGGAGAAGGGGAGGAGCGGGATGGTGGGGAGGCCGACTCCATGACCGCGACCACCACCACTTCCCCCTCCTCTCCCCACCGCGTCCGCCGCCACGCCTGCGTCGTACGCCAGGCGCACGCCCGGGTCAATGATGATGCGAGGAGCCGCGCCCGCACGGGTCCAGTCCTCGCACAGCAGGGAACACTCTGATGCCGGGCAGGCAAAGGGCGGGGCGCCGGCGGCGGCGCCTGTTTCCACCACCCCAGCGACCGCGGCCAGCTCCGCCTCCACGCCCGACGCGCCGGTCGCGGCCACCGCCCGGAACCGGTACCCGCCCTCCAGGAACGGGGCCGCATCCAAGCTGGCCATCCCATTCCAGCAGCAGGAGGCGGGGAAGGGCAGGCCGGCCTCCAGGCGCAGGCGGGAGTAGGGGTGGGTCAGGAAGGGCGGCCCGCCCAAAAAGGGTAGCCCCGCCGCGTCCCGCGCCACCCAGGCGTCGTAAAATAGGAGGGAATCGTGAGGGCGCTGCTGCTCGGCACTGGACAGGGTCGGCCCCCGGGGCCCGTGCGGCCTGATCTCGGCCGACGGCCAGGACGCCCACCGGCCGCGGGAGAAGGGGGTGAGGAGGGCGGCCGCCGCGGACCACGCACCGCGGCCGCCGGGCGCCACACGGCGCCCGCCAAAGACGGCGCCGGGCGGGGCGTCCGGGTACAGGTCCAGGCCGCATGCGATGGCCGCCCGGGCGGCGGCGCCCGACCGCAGCAGGCGGACACCGTCGGCCGCGCAGAAGAAGACGTCGTTGATGAAGAGGACGCGGGCGGCCGGGAAACCGGCCGCCTGCATTGAGCCAAGCTTCCCCACCTCCCCACGCCCGGCCGCCGCGGCGGCGGGCGTGCCGCCCAAAGCCGCATAGCCCGCCTCGCTGAGCCCGGACCACAGGTAGTGCGAGGCATTGGGCGTGCTCCCACCGCCCGCGGCGGCCGCCACCCCCGCCGCGGCCGCCTCGGCGCACAACAGCGGTGCGAGCGCGCGGTTGCGCAGGGAGGCCAGGTGCGCGATGCGCGGGGTGCCCGGCGCCCGCGCCTCGCCGGCCCCGCGCGCCACGACCGTGGCGGGCACGCCCGCGGCCGCAAAGATCCGCCCCGCCAGGCCGAGCCAGGCGGGCGAGGCGTCGGCCGACCCGGACTCGTAGAGCGAGACGAACGCGCGCCCGGGCGGGGCGGCCGCGGCGAGGGCCAGCGCCTGGGCCGTCCAGTGCGGGAGCAGGTGGGCCGCATCCCTCAGGGCGGCCGCCAGGAGGATGGGGGAGGGGGCTGCGCTCGCACCACCGCCGCCCTCGCCCAGGTCGCCCCAGGACGGCGGGAGGGACAGGTCGGCCGGGGCGCAGTGGGCGGGCGGGGCGAGGTCGGCCAGGAGCGCCGCAAAAGAGGCGGTCAGGGCGCGGTCGGCGCCCGCCTCTGGCGCTGACTCGGGCGCCAGGCCCGCCCGGGCAGCTGACCGCAAGCTGGCTGAGACAGTGGCCGCGTCCCGGGCCTGCAGGGCCAGGCCGTCCAGGGCGGCGTGGAGGCGGGCCACTGCTGGCGGGGGTGGTTGGGTCGGCACTGCGCGGCCGTTCGACGACAATCTGGCGCCCGCCCGCTCGGGCGACCTCATCAAGAGGAGGAAGAGGAGGAGAGCGCCAGCACAGGCCACCAGGGCAGCTGGTGGTAAGCGGACCAGGGCCAGGCCGGACCGGCCACCCGGCGGCGGGCGAGACCGGCGGGGCGGCGACTTGTTCATATACTCTTTCGCGTCTGTTTTTGATGTGAAAGGAAGATACGAGAGCGTAGGGGCTCACAGCTCAATCGAACGCTCACATGCGCGCCTCCTGCCCTCCCCCACGGGCGCCCGTGCCCGCAGGAGCGGGCGCGCCGCCGGCGCGCGCACCGGCTGGCTGGTCGCCCGCGGCGGGCGGGCGGGCGGCGCCCGCCCATCAGCCTCCCCGTTCCTCCTCCTCCTCCTCCCGCCCCCTCCCGCGCGCGCCCTGCGCCGCCCCCGTGACCTCGGCCTCCTCCTCCTCGTCTGGGCAACAACAGGCCCCACCCCGAGCCCCGACCTCGGTCGTCGCCCTGGGCAACATCTGCGTGGACGTGATTGTCCCCTTCCGTGATGTGAGTCGAGTTGGGAGTGGGGCTCAGCGGCACGCAGCACGCGAGAGAGCAGCTCTTTTCTCTGCTGGGGGGGCTTCATCAAATCATGCTCGTATGCCCATGCTCACCTAGCATTTCTCCCGCCTTTCAGATCCCGCCCACCGACCAGGTGAAGACGCCCGCCATGCTGGCCCGCCTAGCCGCGGCCGCCCCACGCCCCGCCGACGGCGCGGGCGACCCGGCGTCCGATGCGGCCCTGGAACTGGGCGGCAACGCCAACTTCCTCATCGCGGCCGCCCGCCTGGGCCTGGACCCGGCGGCCGCGGCGCACGTGGGCACCGATGACTACGGCGCCTTCGCGTCCAGGGAGCTGGGGCGTGCGGGGGTGCGCCTGGTGGGGCCCCTGGTGGAGTGGAGCGGCGATGATGATGGTGAGAGCACCATCAACGGGAGCGGCCTCAACGGGAGCGGCCTCAACAGCGCCGCCAACCGCCGCCGCCGGGGCGAGCCCTACACGGGCGACACGCTCGTCTGTTACGTCCTGGTGGACGAGCACGCTCCCGGCGGGCCCCGCCACGCCTTCTGCTCCCGGTACGACCTGGGCCCGCACCCGCTGCACGTGCCGGCCTCTGCCTCCCTGTCCTCCTC
>Ga0315273_10000506_pt1 | contig 41465 bp, 48 predicted proteins | sample YL17G02_0_MG_FD_205753 | JGI IMG/M metagenome (GOLD analysis project Ga0315273, IMG submission 205753) | Sediment microbial communities from Yellowstone Lake, YNP, Wyoming, USA - YL17G02_0 | ecosystem: Environmental > Aquatic > Freshwater > Lake > Sediment | place: USA: Wyoming | collected...
TTGGTATCAGTTGTTTTAATGCTCAAGAGGGCTTTTCTATAAATTTAAATTAAAGTATGTATATTTTATAAAAGTATTTCAATTTTTTTTTATTTTTATACTTTTACTTAACCACTAAAAATTTATATTTGGTATCACCTTTGCACGATTTAATTGTTATTTATTATACAAAAAAAAATTGAAATACTTTTTTATTTTAAATTTATGTCATTATTTATACTAATTTATCAAGTTTTAAACTCAAATTATTAATAATGAGTCCTATTAACAGTATTTATATTTCACGAATTAAAAAAGACATTTGTGCCAAATATATTATGAACGCATTTGAAGTGAATGACATCGCAACGGTAAGTAGAGTTACTTTAATTCCATACCATTCACGAAGCAAATACAATGGCGAAAAATACTGGAAAGCTTTTATAGACATTCATTCTTGGCACGAAACTGAAACAGCGTACAATTTTATCCAAGGCTTGAAATATTCGTGTGAAGAAATCCGCTTTGTATATTCAAGCGACTTGTGGTGGGTTGTTGAAGTCAATCCTTACTTAAATATAACAACAATGGCTGTATTTGAGAAATACACAACTCTCAACTGGGCGATATTATTAGCCTCTTGTAAATTATATACTATTCAAAGACCTGGTAAAAAAAATTACGCAAAGTTTTTGCAGAACATTTTAGACGAATACGAATGGATAGACATTGAAATAAGTTTCTAAATAAAAAAGCTTATCAGCAGCTGGAAAGTGACTTATGTTTATAACTTTATATAATATTGTATTCTTATTTGTAATTTTATTTAAGTAATGTTTAAAAAGTGAGACCACTTGGTCAATATCTTTTTTCTTTAAGTTATTTTACTATTTTTTAGTAATCTTGATTACAAATTGTTTAGGTTTAAACTTTGAATTAGAAACTTTTTCACTAATTTTTTTTTTAACTAACTCTAATAATTTTGCATTTTTTTGTTGCACATTTTCATTTACTAACTCAACGTGTGTAATTTTTTCTGTTATCTTTTCTCCTTTTTTAGCTTTAAAATAAATTTCTCTTCTTTTACTTTTACATAAGTTACAACAACAACCATTGTCAATATAATGTTCTGTTTGTATATCATTTATATACTGATTTTCTAAGTAAAGTACAACATAAAAATCATACTCTGAGTCTGTATAAGGTGAAAAATCTTCAGATAATTTATTTTGCCATTCATTTAGATATTCATTTCTTTCTTGTTCTGAATAATAAAAGTTTAAATATTTACATTCTTTAATCAAATTAAAATAATTTGAAGGAAGCTTATATTCATTTTTAAATCTTTGGTATAGTTCACCTATTTCTTTTGTTTCAGTTTGATAATCATTTATTAAAACAATATCTGTGTTTAATATCTTAGAGAGAATATCGCACCATATTTGCGAGTCACACAATCTTAATTTAACATATTTAACTCTATTTACTTCTTGAAAAGTGTATTTTTTACTAAAATCAAATGGAATAATATGTTCTTTTATATTATATTTATCAAAATAGTGTTCTTCTACAGCTAAATGAGTAAATAGTTTATTAAATCTATCACTTATTCGCTTTACATTATATTTACTTATATTATATTCTGTATTGTTAAAATGATATGGAGAAATTTTTTCAAAAAACTCAGATATTTTTCTCTCTATAGGCGTTCTATAAACATCAATTACAAAAACATTTTTTCCTTGATTTGCTAAAAAATTAATAATATCATTAATTGTTATATTATTAAATCTCGTTACAACAGTTAACATAATGTCATCGTGAATATGTATAACATTAAAACTTTTACCTAATGAAACTCTTAAAGACGTTACTAAAGTTGTAGAACCAACTTTGGGAGGTGTATAAATAAAAATATAATTTTGCGCATCATATTTAAAAATTTTATTTACAGCTTCTTTTATTCTCTCCATACAATTAACTATAAATTTAATATTTAAAATTAACTTTATTAATATTTTATGGAAGCTATATTAGCATTAGATTCAAATAATGGAATATCTAAAGATGGATATATTCCGTGGAAATCAAAAAAGGATATGAATTTTTTTTATAATACAACAAAAAACAATGTTGTAATAATGGGTAAAAATACTTATTTATCTTTGCCTGATAACTGTAGACCATTAAAAAATAGACTTAACATAGTTTTAACAAGTGCTCCCGATATTTTTGCATCTAATGAATGCAATAATTTATTATTTACAAATAATGATTTAATATACGAAGAAATTTTTAAAGACAAAGAGAGATACATTAATATGTGTACCTCTTTAAGTTGCGATTTTAAAATATATATTATTGGAGGAAAACAAGTATATGAAAAGTATATTCCCTTATGTAAAACAGTATTATTAACTAGGCTGAAACAAGATTATTCGTGCGATTTGTTTTTTAATTACGACTATCAAAAAGAATTTAAAGAAGAAATTTATGATGAAGATGATAGTCTAACAATTATTAAATATAGTAAGCCATAAATTAAACAATTTTTTTACTATGCGTCATATACTTTTTCAAATTAGAATAAGACAATTCTTGTGACGAATGACAACAACTATATTTTTTTATTTTTTTCAAATCTTTTTTCAATTTTTTAAGCATTTCTTCAACTGTTTTAATTTTTTGTTCAATTTCATCAAGGTTTTGACTAGGTTTTTCCATTTTAATGTTGTTTTACTTTGAAGTTTGAATTTAAGTTATCTTATAAAAGTATTTCAAATTTTTATAATTAAAATTTAAGTTAATTATAAATTTTTTATTATTTTAAACCTGTGAAGTGCATTTAACAAAATGTTTATTCATATACTTTTGTATGTTAAAATACGTCAACTCTTGAGATTCATCTAATGCCAACAAAGTCTTTAACGTTTCATCGGGACAAATTATTTTACTATTTTCCTTATTTTCCAATTTATTTTCTTTGATATAAGCAACCAAAGTTCTAGTAACCTCAGTTCTTGCAATCTCTGTACCTTCATCTTTTTTAATAAACTCACAAAGTACTTTTGTAACCTTACTTGGCTTAGCAAATCCAGATGGTTTCATTTTTCCTTTATTTTTACTTTTTGTTACTTCCTTTTTTAATTCCTTCATTTGTTTTTTTACTGTTTTTTCTAGTTGTTTTACTTATTGTTGAATATTATTAACCTGATTTTTAAATATAGAAAGATTATCAATAACTGCGTTAAATTGGTCAAACAAGTTATCTACAACTTGTTTTTCCAGTTGCTCATTTTCATTTGTAGCTTCGTTCATTATATAACTACATTTATCAAGTAAACTTTAAAAAGATTTATATAAATATTAATTTATGTAAATAATTAATAAATGCATTTTTATTTTTAACGACGTCTATGCGACTTCTTTTTGCCGCCTTTAGTTTTGCGTTGAGTTTTTTTTCCACGTTTCATATTTTTACAAATTGGACATTTACAATTTGCTTTATGACCATTAGATTTTTTTCCTCCTAACATAGCTGTTTTTGGTTTGTCATCATCATCATTCATATCGCTACTACTATCGCTACTACTATTGCTGCTACTATCGCTATTATCATCTTGTTCGTTATTGTTTTCTTCTTCTAAAGAAGAACTTTCTTGGTCATCTTCATTGTTTTCACCTCCACGTTTTTTCATATTTTTACAAATAGGACACTTGCAATTGGCTTTATGACCATTACTTTTCTTACCACCTTTTAAAGTCATATTTTTTGAATTTCCTCCTCTCATAGCAACATTTTTTACGCTACTTTTTTTCATATTTTTACAAATAGGACACTTGCAATTAGCTTTATGACCATTGCTTTTTTTACCTCCTTCTTGCATTGATGAAGTATTATCATAATCTTCAACGTCATATCCTGCACCACCTTTAGCGTGCTTCATATTAACGCATATAGGACATTTACAATTAGCTTTATGACCATTTTTTTTTCTAATTCCACCTCCACCTTGTGTTTTTAACATAGTATTTGCCGAAGAACTTTTGCAACTACTCATATATATACTTGAATATAAAAGTTTTTCAAAAAATATTAATATAAAATATATTTTGAAAATTTTTAATCATTAACTATCTCTAAATTTGTTTGAATTTACTTAGACTTTTCAGTATTTGCTACAGTAGAAGGCTTGTGAGTGGTTTTTGCGACACGTTTAGGTTTATCAGAACTTTTTTGAACAAGTGTCCACTCCTTTTTTTCGCCCTCACGAGGACCTTCTCTTTGCACTCTTACTGCTTGTGGTTGTCTAGGAGGTCTTAACACTCTAGGAGTTTGAGGTTCTTCGTGTGTTCTAGGAACACTCTTTTGTCTTGGTGATATTGACTCAGAAAAATCCTCGTTGGATTCGACTCCATTCTTAGAAGTCTTGTAATTACTTCTAGAAATCTTAAACTCTCGTCTAGTTTCACACATTAGCTTTCCTCCCTTAACACCAAGAACATTTGAAGCTTGATGCTTATGAGGTCCAGAAGTTGCTTCTACTTCTGAAAACTCAACATACTCTCCTTGAACTAAATACTTGTATTGTTGATTTTCTACTGAAATTGCGCTATGATGAACAAATATATCAGTCCCAGAGCGTACTCCGTCTGTAACTGTAATAAATCCATAGCCTGCCTTATTATTAAACCACTTGATACGTCCAAACAAACGTGAAACTGAGGCAGAAGGTGTAACAACTTCTTTGTATGATGTCATTTTTTATAATTAATAGTATTAATTAATCTTTATACTGTTTTATTTAAAATATTATATTTAATTAGATTGAGTTATATAATATATGTGCGTAAGAACAAATCTTTCCAAATCAGTTGCCTTCGTAACATCAACGTCCTCCATTTTAATTTTATTAAAGTCATAAAATTCAATATTATTATATGATACAAACTCAAAAAATGGAATTAAATTAATAGATTCACTTTCTTTGAGTGTTTTTAAATCTATACCATTATTTTTTGATGTTTTTAAAACATAGTTGTATATCATTAATGCAATAAATTTCATTTTTTTATCCTTTTTTTGTTCAGCTTTTTTATTTACCATAATAAAAATAGTAAATAATGATTCAATATAGTCATTCATTTTATCGTATGACATTTATTATATAAAAACAATTTTTTAAACTAATTTAAACTAATAAATCTATTTCTCTCTTAAAGCTATCTATTATTATAGAATAATTTGGCGTTTCCTCAAATTCTAAACTTCTTACGTATTTCATATAATTTAATAATACTATTGGATATTTACTATTTACTTGAACACCTTCTTTTAAAGAAATCACTTCATTATTATTTAAAGTCTGGATAGAATTTCTCCAGTCTAATTCTCCAATATAAAAATATATTAACATATAACCTAATGACTCTAAGTCATCTCTTCTACTAAGTTCAAAACGTTTATGAGAGTTAACGCTAGCATAATTATAGCTTCCTATTAAATTATTTACTTTTCCAAATTTTATATGTTGGCATTTATTTAAATAACTTTTACAAAAACCAAAATCTATTATGTATATTTGCTTATTTGCGCTATTTAATCCTAGCAAAAAATTTTCAGGTTTTACGTCTCTATGAATTAATCCTTTTTCGTGTATTGTTTTTAATAAAAATATTATTTGGATTCCCATTTGCAAAGTCAGTTTTAAAGAGAATTTATTTTTGTCAAGTTTAAGTTGTTCTAACGATTTACCCAAAAGGTTTATAACCATATAATAATTATAATAATCTTTTCCAAACCATTTTACAGTTGGTATTCCTTGACTATTTTCTAAGTATTGATAAATGATTGATTCATTTTTTAACAATTTGGTTTCATTTTTAATTGACTCAATTTTTATAGCAACTTTTTCTTTTGTTCTAACGTTTTCGCCTTTAAATATTGAACCAAATGCACCTGAACCTATTTGTTCAATCAATGTGTATTTATTATTTATTAAATTCATTATTATTTAATTGTATTTGATAAATATTTAAATAATAATTTAAAAGTATTCAAAGTTATAGAGTAAAAATATATAACAAAAATACATTAGTAGAAATCATAACAAATTGTTGTATTATTAAAATAGCTTTCGCAGTTTTGGTAATAGGATATAAATCTGAATAACCAACCCCTGATTGAATAGTTGTAGCTAAAAATAAACAGTCTATTAATTCAGCTTCACTTTTATTATCAATTGTATAAGCAGGGTCTCTAACAAATTGAGTTTTAAATGATAAATATACTAAACCAAATAATAATACACAAAAAAATTGAAATAAAACAGTTTTTATAACTATCTTCATATATTGTTTAATTATATTTCTTTTCCATTGTATATTTGATTTAATTGACGATTAACCCTTACAAATGATGCGCATTTTGGTATATCTTTTATTTTTTTTGCACCTAAATAAGTCATACAAGACCTTATTCCGCCTTGAATATTTAATATTGTTTCTTCAACTGGTCCTCTATGTTCAATTTTTACAGCTTTACCTTCACTACTTTTGTATTTTGCTACTCCACCACTGTATTTATTCATAGCATTAGATGAGCTCATTCCATAAAACACTTTATATGTTTTTTCACCTTCTACAATTAGTTCACCGCCACTTTCATTATGACCTGCAAACATTGAACCACTCATTACAAAATCTGCACCAGCTCCATAAGCTTTTGAAAAATCACCTACAACTTGAAGTCCACCATCGCTGATAATATGAGCATCTAATCCGTGTGCTGTGTCAGCACATTCAATAATAGCGCTAAATTGTGGCATACCTATTCCTGTTTGTTTTCTTGTTGTGCAACAACTACCGCTTCCTATTCCAACTTTAACAATATCTACTTTACCATTCATTACAAGCTCTAAAACGCCCTCAGAAGTACAAACATTTCCAGCAATTAATATTTTTTCGGGGTATTTTTCTCTAATTTCTTTACACCTTTCGATAAATTTAGACATATAACCATTTGCAACATCTATGCAAATAAATTTTGGGTCAACCTTTTTTACTATTTCATCCAAGTTGAGCAAATCTTTATCACTAATTCCTGTTGATACAGCAAAAAAATTAATATCTAATGGTTGAAGATTTAAATCTTCAACTGTATAGTATTTATGCAAACAAGTTAAAACTTTTTGTTTTTGCATTTCAAGAGCCATTTCAATAGTTCCTGTTGTATCCATATTACTTATCATAATTGGAACACCACTCCAAGTGTAAGGCGAATATTTGAACTTAAATGTTCTCTCTAATAACACTTCTGACCTAGAGGAGTATTGACTTCTTTTTGGAAGCAAAAGAACATCGGAAAAGTCTAATTTAACATCGTCTAAAATCTTCATTATATTTTTATAAAATTTTAAAAAATAAAAATATAAACTAATTTTTATACATAAAGAGATTGATTTGTTACAACATATTTAAGTGTCATAATTGGTATTTCTTTTAATTTATTTAAAAAGGCAATATTTCCTGTAAGCTCAGCAATCTTTTCCATTTCAGCTGAAATGTTATTGATTTTGAGAAGCGCCTTAACAAACTCGCCTAAAAATATTTCCTTTTCTTCTCCTATTTTTTGCAATAATAGCTTGCATTCCTCTACGCTCTGTGCTTCACACCATTCGATTGTATATCTTAATAAGTCAAAATGAATATTATAATCGCTTCCTGAATTTATTCCTAGTTCGGTTTCTTTTTTTTGATAATTAGAATACATTATTGATACTGTTGTAACGATTTCATTTATTTTTTTATCATCTGAAGAAGGAAAATGTTCTTTAAAATCATCTTGGACGGAAATGTTTGTAAAGCAACTAAATAATCCAACTAACTGCTTGCTAGATAATTCATCGATGCTTTTATGTTCTAACAATTTTGCGAATACTAAACAATGATTTTCTCTTATTAGAGAAGCTAATTTACCTTTAAATGTTAGATTTAAGGATGTTTCATTTCCTTCAACAAATTGTTCGTCTTTTAAAAGATTTAATACTACTTCTACACCTGAATGTATATACCTATTTAAATTATCAAATTGTTTTTGATTCTCACTTATTTCATTTTCCTTTGTAGCAATTTTTTGATAACTTAATTTATCTTGGTCAACATACTTATAATTATCGTGTATTTGTTGTAGTTGCCTTTCAATTTCTTTGCGTTTTTTATTTACAGCAGTTACTCTATTTTTTTGTAAACTTATAAAATCGTCTAAAACATTTTTTGGTGTTCTCAAATTTGCAGAACATAAATTCAAATTATCTAACTCTGTATTCAAAGTAGTAATTTTAAAATAAATTTCTTTCATTTGGCTGTCAAGGTCACCAGTAACCATACTTTTTTTAGCAAATTGCACCAAATTTTTATCACCAATATCAAGCAAATTTAGAAGTAAATTATATGAAATCTTAAACTTAGATGTAAGTGTTTGTGGTTTTCCATTCATCATCAACTTGTAATTTACAGAATCTACATTGCGGAACAAATTATTGAGATGAATTACGTGTCCAACTGTGTCCAACCCAAGACGTCCCGCTCTACCAGCAGCCTGTGTATATTCGTGTGAGTATAATGGTCTTAAAATTTCGCCATTAAATTTTTTAATATCTGTGAAAATGGTTGTTTTAACGGGCAAATTAATCCCGACACTCATTGTTTCAGTACAGAAAAGAATTTTTATAAACCCTCTTGCGAATAAAAGCTCTGTCATTTCTCTTAAAATGGGCATCAAACCTGCGTGATGAATGCCGACACCTTTTCTAAGAAGCTTAACAATATTAACATACTCTGGAAGGTGTAAGTATTCTTCATAATTCGGCAGCTTTCGTATAATTTGTTCACATTCGCGGTCAACTGTATAAGGGACTTTGCTATCAAACTCCAACAAATTTGTAGTCATTTCTTCGGCACATTTTTCCAATTGTTTGCGAGAAAACACATAGCATAACGCAGGCAACATTTCCTTTTCAACTAAATATTCTGCTACCTTATTTAGAACGTTTTGACGTTTAACGCGAATATTATTTTTTTCAAAGAGGTCTAGCATTTGGCTCACACTTTTATAGTGCATATTATTAAAAACACCTTTATCATCTTGGATTACAAATGGTTTATTAGTTGCATTTCTGATTTGTTCTTGAACAGCTTTGTCTTTTATCGTCTTATTTATCCCATTTGTTACAGTAATAAAACTATAATGAATTAAGGGGACTGCTCTTATTAGTTTTCTTGTTAAAAATACTTCTTTTTCATTTTTATTTATGTTATCTCCTTTTGTCTCTAACCAGCAAGCAAACCTTTCGGGATTGTCAAGTGTTGCAGATAGACCTATTATTTGAACATAAGGTGGAAGCATCATAATTGACTGTTCCCAAACGTGACCTCTTGACTCATCATTAATCATATGTATTTCATCAAATACAACACATCCTAATTCATTTTCAATATTCATTTCGAACGACATAGAAGAACTTGGAACAGGCGAGTTGCTCTTAATTTGATAAAGCTTATTGAGCAAAATTTCAGTAGTCATAATTAGCACATCTGCGTCTGGATTTGTTTTAATGTCACCGGTAATTAAACCAACGCTAATATGAGGATACTTTTTAGTAAAGTTATAAAATTTTTCATTAGAAAGTGCTTTAATAGGGCTTGTATAAATTGTTTTCTTACCCTTTGAATGAAAATAATTTAATGCGAATTCACCAGGTAAAGTCTTGCCAGACCCTGTAGGAGCACATACCAAGACGTGCTGTCCATCTACAATTCCTTTTATTGACCATTTTTGAAAATCGTGAAGAGGATAAGAATAAGAATTAAAATATTCTTGATACGGTTTTTCGTCTGATTTTGGATAATTAAATGAGCAAACTTTCACCATATTTCGTTATATAATATAAATATATTGTTTTATATTATTTAAATAATATATATTTTAAATTAACTTAAAGGATTAATGAGGCGTTTCACTACATAATGTAAAGAATTCTTGAAAAAAAGAGTCAAAAAAGGTTTTTTATGTAAAGTAAAAGATGGCAAATTTTTTTCCGAAAGTCCGTAGCCAAAAATGAAATTGGACATTTATTATGTCCATTTTTGAAATATGGAAAGACTTTCCCGGAAAAAAGGAAGCCGCCACTGCATAATTGTTTTTTACCGTCTGGTCACAAAAAAAATATTTTTAGGTTTGTTACTGTAAAATTATAAAATATACTATTCGAAAACTAATTAGATATTTTTTCTGTCCTCTATTTAGAAGACAAATGGATGACATTTTCTCGCATAAAACTCTTCCAAAATATTATTGTAAAAAATGTGACTATATATGCGGCAGACTGAATGACTTCAACAAACATAAATTGACACTGAAACACTTGAAGGAGACAGCGGAGTTACAAAAGGATGACGCTTTCTCGCACACAGGTAAATTTATATGTGATTGTGGAAATGAATACAAACATCGTCAAGGATTGTGGAAACATAAGAAAAAATGTGGCGAGAAAAAGTTAATTGCAATATCAACGCCTAACACACAAGATAGTGATATTAAAATGCTTACGAATATGGTAATGGATGTTGTAAAACAAAATCAAGAGCTTACCAATAAAATTGTAGACATATGCAAAAACACAAATTCAACAAATATTTCAAATAGTAGCATTAATTCTCATAACAAAACATTTAATTTAAATGTATTTTTAAACGAGCAATGTAAAGATGCGATGAATATAATGGATTTTGTAGATTCTCTCAAACTTCAGTTAGCGGATTTAGAAGCAGTTGGGAAATTAGGGTACATAGAAGGTATTTCCAACATTATTGTTAAGAATCTAAAAGCGTTAGATGTTCATAAGCGTCCAGTTCATTGCAGTGACTCAAAGAGAGAAGTAATGTATATTAAAGATGAGGATAAATGGGAGAAAGAAAATGAAGAAAAAAATAAGCTTAGAAAAGTAATCAAAAAAATAGCGAATAAAAATTCAAGATTGATTCCACAGTTTAAAGAAAAACATCCAGATTGTGGAAAAAGTGACTCTGCATTTTCAGACCAATATAATAAGCTTATTATAGAAGCAATGGGTGGTTCAGGTGACAATGATTTGGAAAAGGAAGATAAAATAATTAGAAAAATAGCAAAAGAAGTAACTATAGATAAGTCAATTGACCTTATTGATTAAATTTTAAAATTTATATAGTTATATCTTCGTATAAAAGATATAATTATAATTAAAATAACATGCGTTAAAATCGTTTTTAGAGTTGCAGCACTTGTTGTATTATTAATTCGTTATAATACAGGTTACCATTTTCAAGAGTGTGGTAGAAAAAGAGTTTATGCAGAGGAGTTTTAACAATTTATTAATTAATTTTTAAATAATTTACATATAGTTTAAATATATATGAAAACTTTAAAAAAAAAGATACGCGGAAAAAAATGCAAAAATAAAAACAAAAAAAATATAAAAAAGGTGGTAAAATTAATCATTTAGTTCCATCAATAACAGTGCCTATAGTAAATATTGAAATACCTAATAGTGAAATTGAGTTCGCAAAATCTAAACTAGCAGATAGTTTAGAATATTGCGGTAAATATGTTACAGACAATATTAGCGAAATTAAAACAGGAACTACTTGTATTTTAAGACGTCATCAAGATAATGCAGGAGCTTTAGATAAAAAAGGAAGACCATTTTGTGATATATATGAAAAGCAATTTTACGGGATTGTATGGCATACTCATCCATACACGTCAAAATTCTACCCTTCAACAGAGGACATTATTATGGTAAAAAAAACACGCGACGGTGAAAAAATAAAATTAAGTGTAATATATACGTCTATTGGCATTTGGACACTACAAGCTTTTGGAGATGATTTAGACACAACCGAAATAGAAAGAATAAATGCTAATTTTTATCGAAATTGTTTTAGAGGACGTCCAACAACTTTTGGATTTAATTTACAACATGTTTTAGAATATATTAGATTTACTTATTCAGACGAGATGTTTGTTATTTGTAATATAAACATATTATTTGAACCATATACACCAAACCAAACAATAAATATTAGTTTACAAAATGTAAGACAAGATGCTCTTACTGCTTAAAGTATTAATTTAAATATTATTAATTATTCAAATAAAATTTAAAACATTAACTAAATATAAATGAATGCATTATTAATTGTTGGATTATTTTTTTTACTTACTTTTTTGATTGAAAAAAGTACAAATTTGAAACCTACAATCAATTATAATAATAAATTTGAATACATACCTATAATAACAGCTAATATTTATGCTGATTTATTTATTATTTTTGTTACTTTTGCGAAAATTTATATCAAAATAAAATCTTTAGAAGAATGGTATAAAAAATATAGATTGTCTGCTATGATTGCAGATATATTAATTGGTGTTTTATATATGTTATTAGGAAGATATCTAGTTTATAAAAGTGGTGTAAAAATTGGTCTCACAGCATTTGCTGGTATATGTGTATTCATTCAAATTATTTTTGACTTTTTATTTTATATTTTCTTTACCACTATTCCTAAAGGTTCAAATGATATGTTAGATTTTTTCAAAGGTTATTCAAAAGAAGTAGGCGCTAGTGCTTTATTAGGAGATAGTTTTCTAGTAATTATGGCTGTTATAATAAGTGCTTTATTGAACCAATCAAGTTATGATACTAATATTGTGTTTTTAATTATGAGCATTTACTTGACACCTTATTTTATTTATATGAAAGATTAAGATTTAATTATTCAATAAATAATCGGCATTTGCTCTAAATAGTTTGAAATGTTATAGATGATTTATTTTTTTTAGTTTTTGAATTAATTTTTATTTTATTACATCTTTTAGTTTTTGGATTTAACACCTTTCCTTCGGGGCATTTTTTTTCAGGAATAGCTTCAGTTTCAGGATTTTTACTAGATAATTCTATCTCAGTTGTCGCTTTAGTTGTTACAGGAGTAAATTTATTAAATTTATTATAATTTTCCAATACTTTTTTTTTTAATAATAAAAAATAGTCATTTTTATTTTCTTTTTTTCTAAGCATACCTTTTACGCTTTTAAATTCTCTTTCAAGATTAAAATCCGGATTTCTTAACATATCAATTTCTAATTTGATAAGCTCACGTATTAAATATCTAACTTGTGTTATCTTATCAACATTTTTAACAAAATCAAGATTCATTTTATGAATTGTTTTCACTGTAATAGTTTCATCTAATATAATGGATAAGTATTTTGTAACCTTTTCGTCAATAAAAAAAGTGTATCCATGAATAACCTTTCTTAAATAATCTTCTATATTAGTTTTATCTTTAAAATAGTTTGTAATAATATCAAATAATTTGCTACTTTCAAGATTAGGATTTGCAAGAGCCAACTCAGTAAAAAACATATTCCATGGAAGACAATATCCAGCCTCATCATATTCGTTACTTGGAAGCGTACTAAATCCTTCTAAAGATTGAAGCCCTTCTTCAGTAGGGCAAACTTGGTCACTTGGTATATAGTTAATTTCACTTTTTTCATTTTCTTTCAAAATAGAGTTTACTTCAGAAATGAATTTAGTAATATTAACTTTTATTTTATTTGCGAGTTTTTTATCTGCCATATAATAACTACCGTGTGGTTCAAAATGTTCTATTTGGTTAAATTTTTTGCGATAAATTAGTACATTAGCGTGAGTAGTTTCTTTATTATCATATATTACAATAGGAACAATAATTGTTTTTACATTTCTAAGAACACATTCTGTAAACGAATTTGCTATTAAATTAATATGCGTGTTATATAACCTAGTTGTTGATTTAGATTGTTTAGACATGATGTTAATTGTAAGCCCAAAGAATCTGAAATCATCATTATCTGTGTCACTATATAAAAAACAATTACTTTTATATTTTTTGAACAAATATAAGTAAAAAATAGCTTCCATCTCTGGATATCCCCACAAACTATCAAATATTTCTTTTCCTTTTTCATTTAATTCTTCAAATTTTTTTAAAATTTTAGCTTCGTACTTATATGGCGTAGGTAGTTTAATTTCTAACCCAGTATTTGACATTATATAATAAGTTAATATTAATTATAAAATTAATATAAAATAATAAAATTAATATAAAATTACTATAAAGTTAACATAACGTTAATATAAAATTAAGTATTACACATTTGCACATTTTTAATGCCTAATGTATATTATATAAAATATTTAAAGATAATGTTAGATATATATTTATTATGAACTTTATTAAAAATATAATACAAAATTTAATAAAGAAAGATAAAAAAATATTAGGTAGATGGAATATTGAATATTGTGATAAAAAACTGAATGCCAAAATAGATTTATCAAATGAAGACCATTGCGGACCTTGTGGTCAATATATATTAGATAAAACAAAAAAAGATATAAATAAAAAAATAAATAATAAAATTTCTAAAAATTAAAGTAAATGTAACCGTATTTTTCTTTTAAATTTGTCTTCATAATTAAATAAAAATAGCTTAAACTTCTTGCACTCAAAATTTTCAAAATTCTCTCTCATTGTAATCCTTGAAGATAATTTTAATTCAGGAAGAAATACAACAAATTGATAAAGACCGTCATTTCTGTTAATTTTATCAAATAAATATCCATCATATTCTTTTTCCATAACTTCAGGATTATTATGACATAAATCAAGTAAAGTGCAGTCACATTGAACTTTTCTAATTGAACGCATTGTTACGTTAATGTAATCAATATCACCTAACCATTTATTATAAAATTGGTCAATATTAGTGGAAAGCTGAATTAGACCAGTGGTTTGTTGAAACTTAATAATATTTAGTAAATCTACTAAGCGTCTAATAGGACTAGTAATATGAATATAAGCATCCATATCAAGCATTTCGTGTCTAGTATCTACAATTTCTGAACCGTTAATATATTGTCCAGATGCGCTATTCCATATTTTAATAAATTTTGCGGCATCTTCTGGAATAGATTCGGGTACCACAATTTCTCTCTTCATAATTGTAGAACGAAAAATTCCAGTTTTATGTTTTATAAGCTCTTTTGCGCAATGATAATTCATTAGAATCATTAGGTAACAAACAATTTCGTGACTGTTTCTTACGTTATTAATGTATTTAAATTTTTTAGATAAATTTCTCCCGGCTTCTAATATTTCTTGATACTTGGAATCGCGCAGTAACTTGGGTTCTTCGTAACAATAATTTTTGAATACTTTAATAAAACTATTACAATAGTTAATATTTATGATTTCATTATTTTTAATAAAAATATCTATAACGAAAGCAATTCTAGTAGCATTTTCTTGCAAACTACAAAGGCAATCTGACAAAATAGTTGGCAACATAGGTCGCTTTTTGTCCGGTAAATAAATTGTAGAAATACGACGTGAAAATGATTCCCATAAATTAAGAACATCCATCCAAATAGTAACATTGGATATGTATATACTTAACTGCTGTATACCATCATCCTTTTTAATGATACTAAACCCATCGTCAAAATCCTGACTATTTGGAGGGTCAATTGTAATAATATGCCAAGTTTTTTGGTCAGTTCTGTCTTCAATAAGAGGATACTTTAATTTAATGACTTCAATAATCCCTTCGTGTGACCTACTTTCAATAGCTTTCGATGTATCTTTTTGAAATTTTTGTATTGATGCGTTTAAACTTTTGCAATATAATTGATACTCATAAAAATTATCAAGTACATCAACAGGTCCAATAACATTATCGTGTTTACCACGTGGATGTTTATCATTCCATTCGCCGAATGTAAACGTAACATATAAATTCTTTATAACTTTAGAAAACCCTATATGTTTAATTTCATAAGGTATTAAAAATGAAGGAAGTCTAGTATCATCAGGAATGCATTTATATAATAATTTTCCGCCGGTATTTTCGTTACGTTTTTTTGTAAAGGGTTGTCCTTCTATAAGCTTATGTTGTCGTCCATACGTTTTATTTCCTTCTAAAACAAGAACGCCTGGCATAGGCGGTCCAGACCTAGTGGTTGAATGTATTAGGTTAACAGATTTATTACCATCAATTTCAAATACATCATTAGAAAATAATTTAGACTCAACAGGGTTGATAATTAATTCAACTTTGTTAAAATTTAACATTTCAAATATTTGCCACGAGGAATAACTCCTATCATTTACATACAGCTTGTATTGTTTCATTAAGCCTCTAGATATATGTAGTTATGCTAATATCTTTAACTCTTATTTATTAATATAATAAAGGTTATGTTAGTTAATTATGTTAGTTAATTATGTTAGTTAATTATGTTAGTTAATGTTATTTCATAATTAGAAGATTTGATTAACAAAAAAAATTGAAATACTATTTATTGTATGTATTATAAAAGTATACAATAAATAATAAGCTTATTTTAAAATGAACATCGTTAATATTAATCCTGAAAACAGAAATGCAATGGTTTCTATTCCAACAAATATAATAAATAATTTAAGAAGAAGATGTTGTTCGTTTTGTAGACAACCTGGACACAATGTAACCTTTTGCAATGATGTACGCATTACCATTTTTGAATTAGATTGTAGAATTAAAAGTCTAGAAGAACCAATTTATAGGTTTAAAACATGGTTGTTGCAAAAATATGTGGAGTCTCCGTTGCTTGTAAAATCATTTGCTATCCGTAAATGCAACTGTACATTGAGAAGCAGTCTTCATCAATGCATAGATTCAATAAAAAATTATATATTTAATCAATACAACGAAGAAGAAACAGATGACTTTATTCCATTTACAACTGAAGATGAAATGAATGCTCCTACTAATAATAACATATTAGCGCTAACGGGATTATTAATGTTATCTGGTTTCAGAGATGATAATATTTTAGAATTAATATTAAATAGTAATTCTGAAATTATGAAATACAATTTTACAACAACAGTTAAAGAATTGGAAAAAAAAGAACAAGACGAAAAATGCGACTGTTCTATATGTTTAGAAATTTTGGAAAAGAAAAAATTTGTAAAATTAGGTTGCAATCATGAGTTTTGTGGTGATTGTTTAATAGGCACTATAAAAGCTACAAAAGTAAATAATCCAAGATGTGCTTTTTGTAGAGAAGACATCACGTCTATCACTACTTATTCAAGCGAAATAAACTCTAAATTTGATAAATTTAAAATTTAATATAAAATTTAATATAAAATTTAATATAAATTTGTATTAATTGGTTTTACAATACTGTTTTTGATTTATTTTTATTTGCGTTTTCTATTTTGTAAATTCTACAAATTTATCGTCTTTCCGGTTTTTTAACAAAAAATCCCCCCCCCCATTTATAATATGTCCAGATGGAGATAAAATTGTATCATCTTTGCTCTCTAAAATTTTAATTCTAGTTATTTTTGGAAACTCATAAATATCTTGCGTAACCTGACCTATTAAATTTATTATTCGCTTTCTCTCTCTATCAGGAGTAGAACCTCTAATTGTTCTAGTTTTTTCCTTATTTTTTAAAAAATAATTACATCTACGCTTTCAGATAGTCTTCTTTTTCTAAAAGTTCTAGATTTTTTATTTTATTTTTTTAGTTTTAAACATATAAAATAAATATATATTTAAAATGTTAAAGTCATAAATCATAAAAAAAATAAATTTTAATTCAAAAAACTTCCTACATATCGTAAGTAGTTTTTGTCATTCTAAAAATTATTTAAATGAATTGTAATACTTTTAAATAGAAGACACAGGAACGACGGGTCCTCCTCAGCCCCCTTTCATTACTCCAGGAGTCATAGGAGTCATAGGTTCACCTCATCCCCCTTTCATAAAGTAACTACGCTTAGAAACACGTTTTTTATTTCGTGTTTTTCTGTTTTTTGTTTTTCTGTTTTTTGTTCTTCTGCGTTTTGTTTTTGAAGACTTAAAGAGAGAAAAAAAGTTTTTAAACGACTTCATATATTAAACAAGTAAAAAAATAATTAATATCATCAATATTTGTTCCAATTGTTTCATTCAATGACGTAGGTTCTTGTACGGGTAAATAATTAATATCTGTTCCAGAAGTTTCTATATTAGCAAACTCATTGTTTGTATTATCTAAGTTATCTAAATTATTATCAATATTATATGTTTGATTATTCAACTTATTAATGCTACATTATAATAACTTTTTTACAAGTTATGAAATTTACTAAGAAGTGGAACGCCGTTAATTTATTATTACCATTTATTTAAAACTGTATCCAAATCATCATCATCACCTAAATTTTCAATTAAATAAACCGGACTAAAATGTTTCTTTGCTTTTGGTTCCCTTACTTTTTCCCATAACCATTTTCTTAATTGTTTTTTGAATTTTAAACAATAATATAAATGACGAAAATTATTTAATATTCGAATATGTCGGTTTATTTGAAACAAACTAAGTTTATTTACTATTTCGTAAATAGGATTACAAAAACAAGAAAAATCTTCTAGATTTTGCGGTAACATAGGTAAAGAAGTTAAGTTATTATTATAACAATATAATCTTTCTAATTTTTGCGGTAAAGATGGCAAAGAAGTTAACTGATTATTAGAACAATGTAATCTTTTTAAATTTTGCGGTAACATAGGCAAATAAGTTAACAGATTATTATAACAAGATAACACTTTTAGATTTTCCGGTAAAAATGGCAAAGAAGTTAAATGATTATTATAACAATATAATGTTTTTAGATTTTGCGGTAACGTAGGTAAATAAGTTAACTGATTATTATAACAATATAATGTTTTTAAATTTTGCGGTAATGTAGGCAACAAAGTTAATTCATTATTACTAGAACAATATAATATTTCTAAACTTTGCGGTAAAGTTGGCAACAAAGTTAATTCATTACTAGAACAATATAATGATTCTAGACTTTGCGGTAAAGTTGGCAACAAAGTTAATTTATTACTAGAACAAGAGAATGATTCTAGACTTTGTGGTAAAGTTGGCAAATAAGTTAATTTATTACTAGAACAATATAATGATTTTAAATTTTGTGGTAAAATAGGCAAATAAGCTAACTGATTATTATAACAATATAATGTTTTTAAATTTTGTGGTAAAATAGGCAAATGAGTTAATTTATTATTATTACATTTTAATTTTTTTAGATTTTTAAATCTGGTTAAATCTGGTAAAGATTTAATATCCTTATAACTAATATCAAGAGTTAATATATCTTCAGGTAAAGAATTTAAATATGTTTCAAGAGTGTGTATCATTTTTGTAGTTTATATACTTTATATACTTTATATGATTTAAATTATTTAAATCATTTTTTTTATAAATAATTGGTGTTTGAAATGTAAAAAGGTTTACACCCTTAAATATTTAAAATAGGACAATTTATGAGTAAAATTTCGGCAGTTAAATATTAGAAAAACTTGTAAGATTTTTGATTGTAAAAATTGTACATTACAAAGATGGATAGGGTGTAAAAGACTTTATAAATTAAACAAGTAAAAAATTAATTTATATCATTAATATTGGTTCCAATTGTTTCATTTAATGTTGTAGGGTGTGGTTCAGGTAAATTATTAATATTTGTGTCTAGCGTTTCTGTATTATTTGTTTCATTCTTTTCAGTATATGCATTATCTAAATTGTTGTTAATTATATATGTTTGATTATTTAACTCATTAATACTTACTTTTTTAGCAACATTTCTTTTAATATTTTGAATTTGCAAAGCGTGTAAAGCTATATATGGTGTAATAGCAAGATTATTCATATAAGTTCTATAATGAAAACAAGAAATAGTTGTATTTGCTGTATTAAATTTAATGCTGTACCACCAATAAGCTGGAATAAATAATGTTTTGCCTTGAGTTAAAGTAAATTCAAGACATTTAATTTTATCAAAGTCAGCTGTATATTTTGGTTGAGGCGACCAAGGGTTAATAGGAGACCTAAATTCAAAATTTTCATAATCATAGTTTGGATAGAGGTATTTAGTACTATGAGGCGGTGCCATTTTAATTTGAGCGCCGCCCTGTGTCAATAAAAAGTAATTTCTGTAATTAATTTCATATCTAAATGGGGTGCATGTTTGTGCACTACCTGTCATAATGTCATAATTACAATTTGAAACCATATATGGTCTTAGGAATTCATCATTATATCTGAAATTTTTAATGATACCAGTTTCTTCTAAAAAATCAGTATTATTTTCAGAAAAGTAAGAACACGTTTTATCCTCATCAAATAATTTATTTGCAGAATGCAAAGGTAACGGCATATATAACTCAATATCGGTTTCAGTTTCATTTGAATTTCTGATTTTAATTTCAAAAGCGTCATAATTATTGGTTATATACGTTTTATTTGTAGCTTCTGTTATTTTATGCGAATCAAAGTCGAACAAAACTGGTTGTCTTAAATCACAAATTTCTTCTAACTTATCCTTAGATGGTTGGTCTACTTCATACATTTCAAGGTCATCACCAGTTTTTAAATGAAACTGAATATGTAAATAAATAAATAACACCAAACAAAATATAAAAACGCCAATTATTATTTTCATTGTAATCTTAAATAAAAATAATAATAATTTTTGCTAACTGGAACGAAGCTAATCAGCTAATTTAGGAGCAATGTAAAATACTATAGAACTGTCATCACCTAAATCATATCTAATTTTCATAGGATATTCAGCGCTTATAGAAAGTTGAATTTCGCTTGATAGTTTATTTGTTAAACACATCTTATTAATATAGCTTAAACTGTAATTAAGGTTAATAACCTCTTCTTCAATAATAGAATATTCAGTTAAATCTTCAATTGGAATATTAACAAGCATTTCTCCAGTTACTCCATTAGTAATCAAGTCAATTTTTTCTTCGCTGCACTTAATATTAATATCCGTACCAAACATAATCATTTGTGAAACAATATCACAAATTTTCTTAGATGATATTGAAAATTCGGCGTCGTAGTCAACATTAGGAACTTCCATTTCTTCATAATCAAAATCTGCTAAAGGTATTTTAAAATACTTATTAAATTCACCCTTTGAGTGTTCCACCGAAAATAGGTCAACGTTCAAGTTGTCTTCAGATTCAGAGCGTATAACTATATTTAATCCATCATTTTTGTTGCTTATTATCATATGAAAAATGTGTGAGTCTATACAAACATTATTATCTTCTTTAACATCATATTCATCAAACCAAACTTTTTGAATTATAACGTTAAAAAGACAAATGTGAGATTTATCCATTCCTTGTATATGTAACATATCCTTCTTAAAGTTAACATTTATAAGCGTTGAACAATTTTTAAGCATTTGAAATAAAGCTACAAATAAATCCTTTTTATGTTTATTAATAATAGTTACCTTCATAGTTATATGAAAGTAGTTGTATTTAATATATTTTAATTAATTAAACATTAGCTAACTCTTGTTTAATAATATTTTTTAAATCAACTGATAAAATAGCGGAATTATCTAGTTCCTGTTCAGGTTGTTCTTCAATCAAAAACTCCATATTTTCAATATTTAAAACGGGTTCATTTAGTGGGATTTGAAAATTTTTTTCAATTTCAGCTATAGCATATTCATAGTCGCCGAATTTTTCATTAGTTTCTTGAATATGTAAGTCAAGTTTCATTACTAAACTTCTTAATAAATCTTTAGTTTCAATAAGGTCTCTATCCAATTTAAAAACTTTTTCACTATTTTGGCTTGCTAATATATTGCTGTTAACAATATCTTCGTTTAATTTTTTTACCTGCAAAGAAATGCTAACAATTTCCTCGTTTATTTTTGTTACTTGCTCGTTATTAATTGAGCTTGTTTCTCTCTTTTCAAGGGAATCAAGTCTAGTAACAATATTTGTTAATACGCTAGCATCAATTACTTTAGAATTTTCAGGAATAGATGAAGAAGACAAATCGTGTGATGAATGGTTTAAGCTAGTTTCACCATTTTCAACGTCAATAATAAATTGTTCTACGCGTCCTAAACGCAATGTAATTAAACCTATTGCGTCAGAAATGCTCAGTTTAGAAAAAGGCAATCCATTAGCGGCTGGTTGTTGCATCTGTTGTTGCATTTGTTGTTGCATTTGCTGTTGCATCTGTTGTTGCATTTGTGGAGGCATTGGTTGTTGTCCTCTAGGGACTCTAACATTAGGAGGAGGTTGTTGTTGATATTGTTGTTGCATTTGAGGAACAAATGCAGCGTGAGAGCCAATTGATGTACCAGGTCTTGTTCCACTGATAGGAGGGGCTTGTTCGCCAGCGCGTCTTGCTCTAGCGGCGGTTATAGATCTTGAACTACTACTCATTTTAATAATTATTATATACACTTTGTTTTTAAATTACTTACGCATATCAATCTTTCTAAATTTTATTTTTATATAAAAATAATGGATGAAATAATTTCCTAAAAAAAATATCAAAGTACTATGCTATCATCGCCACCTTAATTATCTTGTGAGAACAATAATTATGAATCTCAAAGTCTTCGACTTGATAGTAGTTAATATTCTCTCTAACTTGTTTGATTGACAATGTTGGAAAAATTGAAGTTAAAAATAAATAAAACAAATTTAAAGTTTAAATATAATTTATATATAATGGATTACGATAAGTTATTAAAAGAGAATCAAATATTGAGAGAACAAAATGAAAATTTGACAAAAGAATTAGAAGAAATAAAAGAACATTTAAAAAAATATACCGCTCCTTCATATAAAAAAATATATTATGAAAAAAATAAAGAAGAAATTAAACTAAAAACAAAAGAATATAAAGAAACATATCAACCAACAGAAGAACAAAAAAAGAAATGGGCAAGAACAGCATATCTAAAAAAAAAAGAAAAATTAAATCAAGAAAAGGAAAAATTAGAAAATCAAAACATTTATCAATTTATATAATTTTCACTGAAAACTATATAAATATTTTCTTTAGTATATATAAAATGGAAGATAAACAAAAAAAATTGGAGTTTATCAAATATCTAATACATTATCAGGAAGATATTATATAGGATATTCAACTAATATTGATAGGAGATTTTGCGTTCATCGTAGTAAACTTAAACAAAATTGCCACGACAATATATTTTTACAAAGAGCTTACAATTTAGATGGTAAAGATAAATTTATATATGATATAATTCATATATGTGATAAAGAAGAAGAAGCTAAAGAAATTGAATTAAAATATTTAACTGATTTAAGTATCCGTGACAAATTGTATAATTTAAATTATAATAATAGTGGGGGTGATTTAATGACAAATCACCCAGATAAGAAAATAATTAGAGAAAAATTTTTAAAATCACACACTGATACTATTATTAAAATGAGTTTAGAAGAAAGAAAGGAAAAATTTGGAAAATGCGGTGAAAAAAATGGAATGTATGGTAAAACACATACAGAAGAAGTAAGGAAAAAATTTTCAGAAATGCATAAAGGAAACTCTTATTGCAAAGGTAAAAAGTTGTCTGAAGAAATACGAGAAAAAATGTCAAAAAACGCAAAATTAAAAATTGGAGAAAAAAATCCATTTTTTGGTAAACATCATTCAGAAGAAACAATACAACAAATTAAAGAAAAAAATAAAGGTAGACTTCCTCCAAATACTATAAAAATTTCAATTGATGGGAATAATTACATATCAATTACTGAAGCCGCAAGACAACTCAATAAACCAACTCCGACTATACTATGGCGTCTTAAATCAAAAAATCCTAAATTTAATGGTTATAAATATATTGAAGAAATATTTAAACAACCATCTGAAATTTTATGTGAGGATGATGTTGGTAATTGTGAAGTTCAAAATCTTCAACTTGATAATCATTAATATTCTCTCTAACTTGTTTAATTGAAACTGTTGGGAAAGGATAAGGTTCTCTTGTAATTTGTGTTTTTGCTCCTTCAATATGGTCTTCATAAATATGACAATTTCCTTTAAAATAAACAAACTCATAAGCTTCTAGACCACAATGTTTTGCTAGTAAATGAGTTAGGAAACTATATGATGCTATATTAAACGTCGTCCCACAGCATTCGTCGTTTGACCTCTGATAAAGAGAACACGACAATTGGTTGCCATTATGTACATTAAACTGACAAAGTATGTGGCAAGGTGGTAAGGCCATTTCATTGAGTTGGCAAGGATTCCAAGCTGTCATTATTAATCGCCTACTAGTTCTTGTTTCTGGATTTTTAAGTTGGTCAATAATTTCCTGTAATTGGTCGACCGATTTTTCAGAAGATTCTGCCTTCCCTCTAGTTATATCATAAGGTGCGTTAAAATGACGCCATTGATATCCATAAATAGGTCCTAATTCATCTACTTCATAGTCAATTAATCCTCTTGAATCTAGAAATTCTCTCGAACCATTTGCATCCCAAATATGAACTCCTTGTTCTTTCAATATTTTGTTATCTGTTTCGCCACGAATAAACCATAATAGCTCTTTTAAACAAGTTTTCCAAGCGGTTTTTTTGGTTGTTAAAATAGGAATATTTCCATCCTTTAGAGTGAAACGCATAGATGACCCAAATATACTTTTAGTTTTACCATTTCTGCCTTCTTCCCAAAAACCATTTTCAATAATATTTTCAATAAGATTTAGATATTGATATTCTTCGTGTTGAAACTTCCTAACATTAGCTGCATTATATTTTTCATTTTCCTCCTGTTTTTGTTTAAATTTTTCTTCTTCCTTATTAAGTATATAAATTCTAGCAATTCCTCTAGTATAATCTTCAGCCATATGTTCCATTTTAAAATATTTAGAATATCTTTAAATACTTTAGTTTATAGACAACTTTCTGTATTTTAATTTCTAATTATACCCTATAGAATATATGGAGAGTTCAGATGAATCAAATAAAGGTTTCTTTAAACATGTTTTTAATTTTGACGATGATTCAAAAACCGAATTATTAAATATTATTCAGTATGCTTTAATAGCTGTTATACCAATTGTTATTCTAAATAAAACTATAGGAAAATATGTACCTGAATCAGATGATAAAAAAAGTAGTTTAGAAATGAGCGCTGAAATAGTTATTCAAATTCTTGTTACATTTATAGGATTATTGATTATTCATAGAATAATTACATTTATTCCAACATATAGTAAAACAAAATACCCAGATTTTAGTATTATTTTCAATATTTTAGCAATTTTAATGATAACAATGAGTTTACAAACTAAGCTTGGAGAAAAAGTAAATATTTTAGTAGAACGTATAATGGATTTATGGAATGGCACGCAGAATAAAAAGAAAAATGCAAAGGGTAAAAATGGAGCTGTAAAGGTATCTCAGCCAATTTCAGGCCAAATGATGAATAATGCTGCAATGAACCAATCATTATACACTGATGGAACAGCCATTAGTTCTTTACCAACAAATGATATTCAATATGGAAATGACGCAACAATGCAGCCACAACAGCTTCCAAATTATAACGCAATGTACAAACAAGATAATACACCATTAGTAGGCGCAGCTAGTCCTGGACAAACAGAAAGTATGGGACCAATGGAACCAATGGCTGCAAATTCAGTTTTAGGCGGTGGTTTTGGTAGTTCTTGGTAAAATGTTATATTAAATATTAAACTTAATAAAAATATGATATTATAACTTATATATTATCATATGGATATTAATAAACTATTAAAAGCATTGGATGATGAATCTAATGAAAATTTATTAAATTTTACAACCGAAAAAATAAGAGAAATGAATTTAAAAATTTTAAAGGAACTTCATCTCTCTAAAAAAGATACATTGGAGTTGTTAAGTAAGTTAAATGAATACAAGTATGTTGATGAAATGAATGATTTAAAATATGGCACTTATATTCGCTGGTTACCAATAGAAGACCCAAATAATATTTACTTAACAAAAGGCGCAATATTTTGTGAACTTAAAATAACAGATAATGGCGTTAGTTGTATATGTAAAAATTATGGTTTTAAATCGAAACATTTTAAAATTGAAATGGATAAAAATTTGATATTTCAAAAGCTAACAACCCAAGAACAAGTTTTATTATCTGCTTTAGACCATTTAGCAAAATGAGTTTATTTATTTACTTTATTTCTATAATTATATTATGAAAACAATAAAAAAAATAAATAATCAAAAAAAAACAAAAAAATCTAAAACAAAAAAAATATTTTTATACAACCCAAACAATCCTAAAAAGTCGTTTGATGTGTACATAGATAAAAACCCAAAAGACACAATTCATATTAAATATACAACAACAGAAGATGTTAAAAATACAATTAATAAACTTGAAAAATTGTATAAAGAGAGAAAGTATACACATAAACGTATTTGGCAAGTAGGTATGATTATGAAAGTACGTTTAGAAGTATTGAAAAATAAAAAACCTGAACAATATATCATATCAAAAAAATATTTTGATTTTTTAGGAAAGAGAACAAAATTAGACAACAAAGAGCGTTATAATAGTGTATTCAAATATTAATTATCATTAAAAATGTTAAATTATGTAAAATTAAATTATTTCTAAAAAATATGTTAAGAAATAATTTAATTGTTTTTAACCCGAAGTATGTTACTTTAGACAAATCAAATATAATAGACCAATCTGAAATTAAACGCAGAGAGAATAATACATATTTAGTTAAGATAATTGGTTATAACGAAAAATACATAAAAAAATAAAATACTTTAAATTAGATAATGATATATATTAATCACGATAAACAAGCAATATTTATTCATATTCCAAAAACAGGAGGCACTTATATTGGTCCAACTCTAGTAAAGTATTATGGGTTTAAAAGTTATTTACCATTAATAAACAAACGCCGACCAGACCATCACTCATTTTGTAAGACGAGTTGTTTTAAAAATGTAAAAACTGGAAATCCAAAATATGATAACTCATTTTTTAATAAGCTAGTAGGAATGTTAGCTTACAGCAAAAGTAGTAGTTTTTTAAATATTAAAATGAACATGGATGAAAATAAATGGAAAATATACAAAAAATTTTGTTTTATTAGAAATCCTTATTCAAGAACTTTGTCAGGTTGGAAACACTGCGACATTATTTTAAATCTTAACTCTGTCTTTTATAGTTACTTATGTAAAAATAAATATTATGTTTCTGACATAGAATTTGGTCACATATTTATGACACAATTTAATCAAATAAAAGACATAGATGGTAGTTGTGGTGTAGATTTAATCGGCAAATTTGAAAGTTTAGAAGACGATTTTCAAATTATATTAAATGAAATAGGTTTTGATAAAATTTTGCATGTTCCAAAAAAAGAAAATGTTTCAAATAAATCAGGAGCTGAAAATATAGTATTTGAAAAAAAAACAATTCAAAAAATAAATGAACTGTTTTTTGAAGATTTTGAGTTATTTCATTATAAAAAAATAATTGTTTAAACTCCTTTTACTATAATATTTTTAGTTAAAAAGCATTTTGTCTTTTATTTTTCTTCCAATTCCAGCCCCAGTAACAATTTCTGTTTCGTAAAATGTATCATTGCTTGTACGACCACCTATCCATTGTTTTTTATACTTTTCAAGAATTAAAAATGTAGTAGTTGGATAGTTTTTTTAAATATTATAAGCACTATATAAACCTGAAATTCCACTACCAATAATAATTATATCATAATAAGACATTATAATATAATAATAGAAATTTAAATATCTAGTTACGATTTTTAATTGTTTTTTTTACTGTAACAGCTCTTTTTCCTCTACATTTAAATTTGCCTCTAGTATAACCCTTACGATTAAAAATAGTTTTAGTACATATTCCAATTGAACGAGCTTCATTTTCAGGTTCTATTTTTTTAATACATCTACATAGTTTTTCTGCTAATATTTGTTGAGCGTTATTTTTTAATAATCGTGTAGATTTAGGGATTGGTTTGTTATAATATTCTAAAATTTGTTTATAATCATTATTAGTTAATTCAGACATTGATTCTTATAATATTGAAATATAAAAATAATAAATATTTATATATTTTTTAAAATCTAAAAACTAAATATATATTAGTAATGAAAATAGTAGTTTTTGATTTAGATGAAACATTAGGTTATTTTACTGAATATGGAATTTTTTGGGATAGTCTTAATAAATTTATACAAATAAAAAATAAAAAAGAATTAACTCAAGAAGATTTTGATAGTATTTTAGATTTATTTCCTGAATTTATTAGACCAAATATTATTAATATTTTAATTTATTTAAAAAATAAAAAACAATCAAAATGTTGCCATAAAATGATGATATACACAAACAACCAAGGACCGATTGAATGGTCTAACTATATAATTTCATATTTTGAAAATAAAATAAAATTTAAATTGATAGACCAAATAGTTGCAGCTTTCAAAGTAAATGGAAAACGTGTAGAAATTTATAGAACATCACATAATAAAAGTCACAAAGATTTTATAAAATGCACAAAAATTCCGGAAAACGCTGAGATATGTTTTATAGACGATAGCTTTTATCCTGAAATGGCAAATGACAACATATACTATATAAATATTAAGCCATATTACTATGATTTGAAGTTTGAATATATGCTAATGAAATTTAAAGAAAGTGAAATTGGTAAAAAAATTATTGGAAATGATAGTGATTTTAATGAAACTATGTTAAGTGAAATTAAACGATACAAATACAGTGTTATAGAAAAAGAATTAAAAGAATTAGAGATTGACAAAATACTTGGTAAACAAATAATTACTCATTTGCAGGATTTTTTTAACAAAAATAAAACAAAAACTATAAGCAGACGTTCTTTTAAAAATAAAACCAAAAGAAATAATAAAAACTAATTAAAATTTATTAAAAAAGTAATTAAAAGTATTTAAAAATAAATACGAATATAAAACAATGACTGTTTTTAAAAAAGATGATTTAAAAAAATTATATGAAGAAGAAGTTATTATTCAACAAAACCAATGCATCGAAAATATAGTAAAAAATTTAAAACAATTAGTTATTTCTAAAGCTAAAGAAGGTAAAAAATATGTAATTTTTAAACATACTAATGTTTTATTTAATTTTTATAATGATGAATGGGTTAAAAGTCAAATATTAGATGACTTAAAAAGAATATTTCCTGATAGTATTGTCTATATTATTTCAGACGGTTTAGCTTTTCCGACTATTACAATTTCTATTGATTGGACGTAACAATTTTTTGCACCTTATTTTTTACATCAATTAAGTATTGGTTTAGCACTGTGGTTGTTAGTATAAGCAATCCAGCACTAAACGCTATTTTGCTGTCTAAATCCGTAAATTTATAAACTTTTCTAAAAGGGTTAAAACGCCAAATTAAGAATAAGCAAATATAAATTCTAACGTAATAATTTAAACTTTCTAGATATTTATGTGCAGAAACTGATAATCCAAAAAATGAAATAAAAATTAAAGCATATGAAAGAATAATAAATGTGTTAAAAAATCTCTCTTGAATAGAATTTAATTTTTCATTGAACATTTATATTATTGTTAGACAAAAATTTACGCATCGTTTTCAGAATAAAAAGTGAGGGTTCTTGCGCTTGGGTCTTTGGCATTTGTATACTTAGGCATCCAAAAATATGGCAAAATTTTTGAACAGTTTGGATAAAAACTATCAAATATTTTTTTATAGTAATATTTTTCTGTTTCGATGCAAGGAATATATTTATCTGTTGTTTCCTTAATATTTAAATGAAACGATATAAATTCTTGAAGTATCACGTATAATGAGCGTCCTTGAGAGCTAACCCCATCGCTAAACGCTTCTTTTTTTCTATATAAAATTATGTCAGGTAATATTTGTTTTCCTCTTAATTCGTCATAACTTATAGAATTATTATATTTAAATCCTTGTCTCAAAAGATTTTTTTCAGGAAAATCAAAATTTTTATGATTTCTATAATATGGTGGAAAAGATAATACTAGATTTACAAAATTGCGGTCTAAAAATGGTGTACGTGGTTCAAGACCATTTGAAGAAATGGATTTATCTGAACGCAAAACATCAAATAAATAAATATCCTTAAGAAGTCTTCTTGTTTCCTTATCAAATTCAATGTCGTCTGGACATTTATCCATATAAAGATAACCTCCTAGTAACTCATCAGAACCGTCACCATTAAAAATTACTTTAGCTTCAGAATTTGCTGCAATATATTTTCCCAAAAGATAATTTCCAATGCTTGCTCTTACAGTTGTTGTATCATAACTTTCAATAGCTTGAATAACCTCAGGAATCGCATCAAACATTTCATTTTCAGTAACAATAATTTCAGTATGTTTACTACCAATCCAATCTGCAACAATACGAGCATATTTTAAGTCTTCTGATTCTTGCAAACCAATGCTGTAAGTTTCGAGTGGTTTATCTACATTATTAATTCTATAATAGTCAGAAACTAATGCGGAAATTAAACTGCTATCAAGACCACCAGATAGTAAACAAGCAATAGGTCTTTCAGTAGTTAAGCACCTTTTATCAACTGCATAACGCAAGCCAACAGATATAAAATGAGAAAATGAATTATAAATAGTTTGTTGTGTAGAAACATCATCTTTATTCCATTCTGGTATTTCTTGATAAAAAGAAAAAACAGGTAAATAATAAGGAATATTTTCTTTTAAAGGTTCCCAACTTGATTGTACTTTATTAGACAAATTAAAAACGCTATAAGTTCCAGGGGTAAATTGTTGAATAGAGCAATTATATTTATTATTGTTATAAAATTTTTCAAGACATTTTAACTCCGAAGCAAAGCCAATCAAATTATGTAAGTTATAATTATATTTGTTATTTTTCAAGTAGTATAATGGCCTAACTCCTAATGGGTCACGAGCTACATATATTTGATTGTTTAAGTCATCCGTAATTCGATTATCATACAAAATAAAAGCAAAAACGCCATCTAACATAGTGAGAGTTTGTTCAATTCCATATTTAAGGTATAAATAAATAATAACTTCGCAATCAGAACCTGTTACAGGCGTTACACCCATATATTCATATAAAGATTTATAGTTGTAAATTTCACCATTACATATTAATACAATATTGTCAATAACTATTGGTTGGTTGGATTCAGGATTTAATCCATTAATGGCTAATCTATGAAAACCAAGAACCATTTTTAAATAATTAGTTTCTAATTTAGAAAACTCAGGACCTCGTTTTTTTCCTTTCATAAATTCATTATTAATTTCCATAGGAGAGATGTTTTTATGATTTAAAAGAGCAAAAATGCCGCACATAATTAATATATAATATATATTGTAATCTTTATACTTTTTAAAAAATAATAATATATATTTATATCAATGGATAGTCAATATGCTGAAAGTTCTATTTGCAATTCAAAAATGCAAGAACAAACAAATAAGAGAATTTATGATAGAAATATTCCTTCTCAAATGTTGCAACCTTATTTAGATGTTCGTCCTGTTATGACAAAATATTCGTATTTACCAATTGTAGACCCAAGAAAACAAACAAATGTAAAACTAAACCAAATGCCTAGTTATAATGTACACTCTACATTTAATCCAGGAAATACTCAATCGCCATGGTCTGGTTTTGCATCAAATGTAAATACAGAATCTATTTTAAGAAATCAAATATATGCTCTGCAAAAGTGCAGTCAAGCTGTTTATGTTCCAAATAGCAATAGTGATTTATACAATTATGCTTTTAAAACAAAAACACAACCAAACCCTCATGATTTATTATTTACTGAAAATAATTTTTTAAGTTTTAATCCAAACCCAAATGATAAGTCGATTGGTTATAATATGTTTATGAATAGTACTAGAACTCAAGTAAAAGATTTAACCCCTCAATGCAAATAAATAATATAATATTTATCTTAATATAAAATATTATAATGTCAGAAGCTTTTTTTGTAAACCAAGTAACTTTAAATTGTTTATTAAATAAACAGATGTTTAGTAAACACGTAAGAAGTGAAAAATCAAAACAATTAAATAAAGAGGATATAAAATTTTATCGAAAACGAATTTTTAACTTATTTAAAGAAATTATATCAAGCAACCCCCCAAAAGATTTGTTGCCGGACGTAAAATATGCGTATGACACATTTTTGAATTCTACAATACACTATTTTAAGATAATAGACAAAAATGATATAATACAATCGGAATATAATGATATAGAAAATTTAGAACATAGCTGTGTAGATTTTACACAAGACTTATCTTTAAATATGACAAGAAATGTTGAAGCAGATAAACTTCTAATGCGTTCAATTAAAACAGATATTCCTACTTTAGATAAATATGTAAAAAAAACATTAGTTAAAAAAAATAATGAAATAATATTACCAAAACAAAAAGAAATAAACTTAAAAGACCCTATTTTAAAAATAAAAGGATTAAAAAAGAATAATATAAATAATTTATATGAAGACAATGACAGGAAAAATAAAATTGATTCGTGCGTCAACACTCAAAAAGAAAATTAAAAATAAAATGGTTAGAGGCGGCAAGTCATTAAAAAATAAAACATTAAATTTAAAAAAAATAAATTGTAGTCCAAAGCCAAAAGATGTAATGAATAATTTTACTTGTTATACAAACGAATCATTATATAAATTAAGAGACTTATGGAATGCTAGACATCCTGATGTTAAAATTCGCTCAAATACGTCAAAAGAAATTCACAGTTTATTAACTGAAAAGCTTAGCAGTGTATGTAATAAAGAGTCGTGTTGGTTAAAACAAAAAGCCGAATTTGGACCTGTCAGCAGCGATATGGCGGATTCTTTTGCTCCAGAATCTCCACCTGAATGGAAAAAAAATCCAAACGAGTGGCTTTCTAGTGAAGATATTATTAAAGTTATGAGACAGTATGAAAAAGCTTATAAATGTTTTGATTTTATTGGACCGTCACCAATTGACTTTGATACTAGAAAATTGTATGGTGAATGTGTGTGGGACGAACTATGTAATTTTAGTTTAAAAGACCAAATCAAAAATGGTAAAACCAAAATAGGAATTATATTTAACACAGACCCACATAACAAGCCTGGTCAACATTGGATATCAATGTTTATTAACATAAAAAAGAAAACAATATTCTTTTTTGATAGTACTGGCGACACCCCTCTTCCTCAAATACAAGCTCTTATTGACAGAATAAAAGAGCAAGGGTTAAACTTAAAACAAAAAATTGTATTTAAATCTAATAGTAACGAAGGAATTGAACATCAATATGGAAACACTGAATGTGGCATTTATTCTTTATATTTTATTGTTCATATGCTTGAAGATAAAATGACAGAACACTATTTAAAAACCCATATTTTAAAAGACTCATATATGAATAAATTTAGACATATATACTTTAATGATTCACTTTAATTTATATTATTTTTCGTATAATTACATAAATATAAATTAAACGTATTTATATCTATGAACATTTCAAATTTTTTAACAAAACAAAATATTTCTATGATTTGGGACGTAATAAGTGATGAAGATATATTTAAGTTTTTGTCTAGAGATGTGCAGTTGAATATTTCAAAAGTTTTTACGAATAATTTAAAGGGTTTTTATGACAACGAAATATTAAAATCCAATACTTTAATTGAGTTAAATAAAAAATATATTCTTTTAATGTTAACCTTTATTAAAAATAATTATCCACAAAAACCAAGTAAAATTACAATTCTTGAAGAAGTATCTCCTACTAATCAAAAAAATTTAATTACATATGAAGAAATCCAAAATGACAGAAAAAGTCAGTTTGATAAAGATTTATCTAGACATCAAGAAGAGTTTACAAACGCAATGACATTAAAAGTTCCACCTCTTCCTGATTTTAATGATAAACTTGAAGAAAAACCTATAACAGAAATGGAAAAAATAATTAAAGAAATGACAGCTCAACGTAATTATGAGGTTGAACAAATAAATAGAGTGTTTAATTCACAAACGCAAGATGATAATTGGTTAAAACCACAAGAAACATCAATTAAAAATGAAAAATTACAAAATCCTTTAAAACAAGAAAATCCAAACATATCTGTTACAAATACAAATAGCAAACTAAAATATTTAAAAATAGAAAACGAAGAAATTAGTTTTAATACATTTGAACCAAAAAGAAGCGTGACGTGGGGCGAAAATGTAATAAAAGAATTTGAAGAAAATGAAATTATAAATAATGATAGTTTAATTGAACAAAATATATTTAAAAAGTTAAAACAAATAGAGCCAAAACAAGATAACAATGAAGACACACAAAAAAATATAATAGCTTTAACAAAACGTTTAAGTGAAATGCAAAAAGAAATGTCAAAAATACAAGATTTTTTAAAAAGCTTAACAAAAATACAATAAAATGTACGTTAGTTTTTTATTATACTTTTAACTTATTAATGAATATAGTTAAATATAATAAATAAATGACTATATTTATATAATGAATATAGTTATTTTTTTTCTTTTATTAAATGTTATTTATATTGTGGAGAGCAATTCTATGAGTCAAAATTATAATTTAAAAAAAAAATTTAATAGGTTTGCGTTAAGATATGTTATATTCAAAGAAAAAAAGTTAGCAAAATTATTAAAAAGCATCATAAATAAAGTTGAAATTTACCATAATAAATCAATTATAAGCGTATCTCAAGGAATTATTACTTACAATGAATTATCTGAAGATAATAAAACAATAATCGAAACAGTGATTTCACTTTGTTACTAACTGCTCGAAAACTTGTTCTCCTCTTTCATTTGTTGTTAATGTTCCTATTTGTAATGGAACATTTATAGGGTCTTCTAATGCAGCTTCATAACTAGCAAAGTCATAAATGTTAAGTAAATTTTTATTAACTCTACGATACACATATGTAACACCATTTAGTTCAATTTTTTTACCAACCCATTCAAGCGCCACCTTATTAGCTTGAACAGTAGTATCATTTTGTTGTTCAGAATAATCGGGTACATATGAAAATTTGTTATTTGTAGGGTCGCCAAAGTTAACGCATTTTCCATTAGAATAAATATAGCAATCAAACGATGATTCTTTAATTGCATCAGTAAGTTGTGCAGTTAAGTTAGCCTTAATTTCAGAAATTTCATACAAATATTGGTCGCTGGTTTGAGGTAATTTAGGAATAGCCTTGCTCAAATCTTTTCTTTTTAATTCTATAGCTTCATCAGACTTTAATTGTTCTGGAGAGAAAATCATTAAATATACAAATACTTCTACTGTTTGGAGAGCTTTTGGTAAATCTTTATGACTGCAAATACGTCTAGCGCGACCAATAACTTGTTCTGAACGAACTGGGTGCCAATAAGGTTCCATAATATGAACATATCTAGTATTTTTTAAGTTGATACCTTCTGAACCGGATGACGTAATCATAAAAATCTTGATTACTTCACCCATATTATTATTACGATATTTCCTTTTTAATTCGTTACTAATGCTGTCCGGTATTTGGTCCCATTCTCCGTTATAAATATGTCTTACAATTTCTTTTTCTTCTGTAGTTTCAGTTCCAGTATATAATGCGTAAGTAGGTTTTCCTTCATCAACTTCACTAATGTCAACTTCCCAAATTCCAGATGTATTTTTTTTAATTTTAAATCTTGCAAAACCATTTTTATCTAAAACTTTACATAACAACCCAATTCCCTCAGCAGTTCTAAATTGACTGTAAACTAAATGCAAACCTTGATAATCAGGATCTTTTATATTTTCAAGAATATTTAAAAACTTAGGACTGTATATTTGGAGTGCTTCTGGTGTTAAAAAGTCATTTGAGTTATCTACAATATTTTGTATTGCTCTATCTAATCTTATTTTGTAATCAGTTCCTCCAATTTCATCGAGAATTTCATCACCTTCAACCTCAGCTTCTTGGTCATTTGTTAAGTCTTGTTTAGCTGCGCTTTTTTCAGCATCTTTTAATAATAAAGCTAGGTTACCTTCTCCCTCTTCTCCTTCTTCTCCCTCTTCTTTTTCTTCTCCTTCTTTTTTTGATTTTCTCTCAGGAATGGGTCTTTCTGGCATAACATAATTACAAAAAAGACGAGAAAAAATACGATATGTTGAAGTAGACTCTTTTAATAAATTTCCCATAGTTTCTTTTTTCTTAGTTTTTTCAGATTTTCTCTCTTCTTTTCTTGCAGACTCATATATTTTAAATTGATAATCGCTCATTGGTATTCTAATAATATGATAATCTACACCTAACTGTTTGTTATATCTTGGTAACAAATTTTCTTGCGCACTTCTGAAATAAGATGATAATCCTATAATACGTCTTTTTAATGAATCAATATTTTTAATTTTTTTAGTTTCAAAGTCAATATATTGACTTTCAAACAAGTCAACTGTATCTGGTAATGCTTTCATATTTTTAACTTGAATGCCATCAGGAATTATTTCAACGTCATTTCTTCTTAAAGTACTAATAATTTTTCTTTCAAACTCATCATCTGAAAAAATATATTCCGAATCATTGATTGATTTAAGCTGTTCTTTTTTACAATCGGCTTTCTTTTTGTTTTCTTTTGTATCCATTATACTTGGATTAAAATCAGAATTATTAACATAATTAGTTTGAACGCCTTGGTATCCAGATTCTCTTCCAACTTTATTTCTAAATCCAAAAGGATTTTTAGTAATAGTTAAAATTTTACTAGATGGTGAGTAATCTAAATAATCTAAACCTTTAATTCCAATTAAAATTTCTTGAAGTGATTGTTTATCTATTTTTTTTGAAGTTTGAACATTAAGAGGTATTCTCCAAGTCTTAATATATCCTCTTAAAATATTAAAAAGTATTGCAAATTCATTAGGGTAATTTATAACTGGAGTTCCAGATAATAAAATAATTCTGGCATTTTGAGCTTTTAGTAACATGTAATACAACTTTGTTGCTAGATTTAACGGTATTTCTTCTCCAAAAATATCTTCTTTTGTTTTATCCTCTTCTTTTGTTTCATTACCTTCTTTTTTCTTTTTCCTTTTTTCCTCACCAGATACAGGTTTTTCTTTTTTTATCTTATTTACTATTCTACTAATAAAATTATGTGCTTCATCAATAACAACTACAGAATTATCAAATATATTTTTAGTATATCCAGAAGTCATTTCGTTTAAACGTTGAGAACGTAAACCATTGTAGTTAATAAATCTATATTTCTGTCTTATCATTTCATTTAGTTGTTCTTCTAATGTTCTTTTTTGTATATCGCTAAGTAAATCATAATTTGACTTCTTTTTAACATTAACAAACCACGCACCGTTATGTCTTTCAATATATTCTCTAGGTAAGTTTAAAATTGCGGAAATAGGGTTTAACGCTTCTGGATTTTCATTGGTATCAATCCATTCCCAATATTGATTTTTTTTATACAATAAGTCACCGCATTTTTTAAGTTCTTCTCTATAATTTGCTTGTAATGAAGCTGGAGTCATAATAATAATACACTTAGACTCTTTCATTCCTTCAGCAATTGCAATAGATGTGCAAGTTTTTCCTGAACCAAGACCGTGATATAAAAGTAATCCACGGTAAGGAGTATAAAGATTCATATAGTCTCTAACTATCTTTTGATGAGTTAATAGAGAGAAATCTGTATTTGTTTTACCAATATTGTCACAAGAAATGCCTTCAGTATCATTTTGTAATTCAATGCGATAAGGTTCAAACAAAGAGTTGATAAAATTTATGAAAATCTCTCTATTATTCATATAGTAATTAGAAACCTTGATTAAAATTGGAGGAGTTTTTTTAGGAAGACGTCTAGTTAAATCAGTATCACCAATTTTGACAATAGTTTCAGGGCCTAATATAGCTATACCTTTTTCCAGTTTTTTTGTTATTCTTTGTTTTTTCTCAGGAACCTTTATTGGTATAACTTGTTCTGGTATAACTTGTTCTTCTTCTTTTTCTTCAACAAACGCAATCTTCTTTTTAGGTGGAAGAATAAACTCTTCAGATGATTCTTCAAGACCTTCTTCAGATTCAATTAAAAGAGGTTTGCCTACTTTTATTTTTTTTGCCTTTTTTACTAGAGTAGGTAAAGGAATAGGTTCAACTTCCTTTTCCTGAGGCTTTTCTAGAACATGTTTAATAGTAACCTTAGACATTTTACTTTCTTTTAATTTTTTAAGAAGAGTTATACGGTCAAAACCCTTATGTGTTTCATCAACAATAATTGGAAACTTACCTGTTGTTACTGGCATTTTTCTCTCTGATTCGTCTTTAACAAGTTCTTCATCAAGTTCTTCATCAAGTTCTTCAATTGCGTGTTTTTTTTTAGCAACTTTTGGTTTTATATTGGGGTTTTCTCCTTTAATTACAACGACAACTCGTTCTCTTTCTTTAATTGTTGGTTTAACCATTAATTTTTGTTTTAGTTTGTCTAAAGGATTCATTACTTATATATTTTCAATATATAAATTTTATATTATAAACAAATGAAATATAAAAATCTATTTTGGTGGTAATCAAACGTCTTAAAATATAAAACTTTAAAATTATAACTCAAAATAAATCTAAACAGTTTCATCTACATTTGCCCCAAAATATTTTAATGCTTCATTACAAGCTATTTGCTCAGCCTTGCGTTTAATTTTATGTTGACCTTCGCCCATAAATATGAATGCCTTACCAGTTTCAGAAACGTATTCTTGAATTGCCTTAAAATTTTGAAAAAATGAAATATCTACAGCATCATTATATGTTAAGTTATAAATTTGTTGACCTAAACATAAGAAAACACCCATTTTATATCCAAATTCGGCATCGTGTTCTATTTCCAAATAATGAGGCGTAACTTTAAACTCCTTTTGAATTTTAACTTGAAGTATATTTTTATAATTATCATCGTTTTGAATAAGAGCTGTCCAATCAATATGCTTTTCAAATACATTTTCTATAAACTTTTGAGCCATTTGAAATCCAGGACCAGTAACAAACATAGATTGAAACCATTTTTCCTCATCTTTAACTGTTATTTTATTAAAATCTAAAAAAAGTGCACCTATAAATGATTCAAATAAACAACCGAGTTTTTTCAAGTTAGTGCGGACTTTTTTCTCCTCTGCGTGTTTAGATAAGATTAACCATTTATGCAATCCCATTTCAAGTGCTATTTTTCCGATAGCTTCGTTTTTCACAATAGCAATTTTTTTTTCTGTCATAAATCCTTCATTTTCTTTAGGAAACCGTCTATAAAGCAAATATTTAGTGATACACTCCAGAACGCCGTCACCTAAAAACTCAAGACGTTGATTAGATTTGGTACTAAGTGGCATACAATCTTGTGGCTTTTCAACTATAGTAATGTTTTGAATAGCATTTTCATATTGAGGTCGTTTAGTGTAAGATTCGTGAACAAAAGCTCTCTCATAAAGTGCCATATTATGGACTGTAGGTGGTATATTATATTTAGAAAGAATAGATTGTACTTCGCACAATGTAATCTTTACATTTAAATGATTATATGGATTAAATATTAATCCCTCTTCTGTTCTAATAATATCGTCATCGTGTGCTATTTTGACTTCGGTCATTTGTATAATATAATATAATATATATTTATCTATTTAATACATTTTACTATATATTGAATATTAGCAATACAAATATTTTAGGGGCATTAAAAAATTAACAAAAAACTGCTGGAGGCTTTTTATTTAAATATTTAGATTAATTTAAGCTTTAATAAAAAAATAAAATATTTATGTAGTATATAATATGGGTGTTTTAATGTCCGCAGGAAAATCAGCTCGCAATCAATCGTCAATCGTAAACAGAACAAATACTTGTGGAGGCATGAAAAAGGCAGGTCTTGCCCCTCGCGTTGGTTGGTTTATGTCAAGTCAACCTTTCTTATTAAGAGCTCCTCAAACTGTTCCTCTATTTTGTGTTCCCAACACAACTATTCAAACCCAAAAGTATGGCTACCGTGCTACCATTGGTGGAAATATGGGTTAAAGTTAGTAATTTATTTTTTGAAATTTTGGATAAAATATTTATATTTTAAAATGATTTAATAAGATATTATTAAATTATTTAATACTAATGATAATTAAGGTCGACAACAGGGAGAATGAGCTTTTAGCAAAAATTAAACAACTTGTATTATTTATACCTATTTTTAAACAAATAAAAATTGTTACAGAAAAATTACCTCTCGGAGACTTTATTATTGCAGACGAAAAAGAAGATAAACTTATAATTGAGAGAAAAACAATTACCGACCTTTTAGCGAGTATTAAGGATGGTCGATACGATGAACAATCTTATAGATTAAATGGCTTAAATCATCACAATCATAATATTATTTATTTAATTGAAGGTGATGTTAATAAAACGAGCAATCGTTTCAAAACTGATACCAAAACAGAAAAGTTAACAGCTTATTCAGCAATGTTCTCTCTAAATTATTTTAAAGGGTTTTCTGTTTTCAGAACATTTACGATGGAGGAGACTGCATTAATGATTTGCAATATGGCTTATAAATTAGGAAAAAGTGTGTCAAGTGGAAAAAAAGGGTTTTACCAAAATTTAACAAATTATACTACGACTGTTGAAATGGAAATAAATATTCAACAAGCAGGCGGCGACATACAAGAAACACAAAATGCTAATATAGAACCGTCTGAAAAAGATTATGTAAATGTCATTAAAAAAGTCAAGAAAGAAAATATTACACCTGATAATATTGGAGAGATTATGTTGTGTCAAATTCCTGGAATAAGTTCAGTTACAGCTTTGGCAATAATGGATAAATTTAAAACTTTACCTGAGTTGATAAAACAAGTGGAAGAAAATAATGAATGTTTAAAAGACATATCTTATACAAATGCTAAGGGACAAACAAGAAAAATAAATAAAACAAGCATAGCAAATATTGCAAAGTATTTATTGAAAAAATAAATATACATAGTATATAATGAAAAAAGAATTAATTAATCTATTTATTTTTGTAGCTATTTGTTTTATCGCATACATTTTATTTAGAAATTTAAATTTTAGCGCAAGGGAAGGAATGACTGATGCATCAGGAAACTCACAATTAAATGGAATTGCAGGCAGTGCAGCCTCATATGGTGCAACCTTAAAGGCTGAAACAATTAAGCAACAAGATAAGTATTTAATAAGCAAATATCGCTCTGATTATGAAACTGTAATATTAAATTTAGACGACTTAGTAAATAACTTAATGTTAGGCGCTTCATTAAATGTTGATCCTAGTAAACCACACGAAGCCTTATCTAAACTTGCTCAGTTAAATGAAGCAAAAACGGCATTAAATAATGTTATGAAATTTATTGATAAAACCTCATAATTACACATTTTTATTTTAAACTAATCG
>Ga0315273_10000507_pt1 | contig 41449 bp, 34 predicted proteins | sample YL17G02_0_MG_FD_205753 | JGI IMG/M metagenome (GOLD analysis project Ga0315273, IMG submission 205753) | Sediment microbial communities from Yellowstone Lake, YNP, Wyoming, USA - YL17G02_0 | ecosystem: Environmental > Aquatic > Freshwater > Lake > Sediment | place: USA: Wyoming | collected...
CGGCCGGCTACCGCCTCGTCCGTCGCGGCGAAGACGAGGCGGTAGCCGGCCGCCTCTCCAGTCCGATAGGGCCGGCTCTCGAGCGTCACAGAGCCGGCTTCGGCGAGCTCCCGGATCCCGGAGACCGCTTCCGGCGCCACCACGGTCGCCAGGGCGCCGTCGCGCACCAGGCCGGTGACTTTGCGCAACGCCACGTCGCCGCCGCCCACCACGAGGCACGGAACCCGATCGAGGCACAACATCACCGGGAACATCGATTCCCCCCGATCTTCACTCCGGGCGCCGCCGTCGCTGCGTCAGCCGGCGACGGAGCCCTCCAGCGTGGACTCCTCCCGACCCGCCCTCTCCTCCCGAGTCCGCGCCCAACTCACCCATGACTCCAACTCCTCGGCGATTATCGCCTGTGCGGCGGCGATTGCACCCCGACGCCGCTCGGCGTCCTCGTCGAGCCGCCTCGTCAGGCTCTCGATGTCGGCGATGACCAAACCTGCAGGTACCTCGTCAGGAACCTCCACGTTGCGTGGCATCGCCAGATCGATCACGACCAGCTTCCGGCCGCAGGGGTTGCGAGCTTGCGACAACGACTCGGCCGTGACGACCGCTGCGGGCGCTCCCGTGGCGCACACCACGCCGTCCACCTCGCCGAGGATGCGCTCGCGCCAGGCCCAGGGCAAGGCCTCGCCGCCGACCGCGGCGGCGAGCTCCTGTGCACGGGCCCATGTTCGGTTCGCGAGGATCAGTCGGCCGACCCCGCGCTCACGCAGCCGTACGGCTGCGACTCGCGCCATCTCGCCGGCACCGAGAACCAGCACTGCCGCGCCTTGGAGATCCCCGAGCTCCCGGTCGATCAGGGCCACCGCGCTGCCGGCGAGCGAGCGACCGCCCTGTTTCAGGGGCGTCTCGCTACGGGCGCGGCGTCCCGCCCGGAACGCGGCGTGAAACAGGCGGTGCAGCAGCGGCCCCGGCTCGCGCGCCGAGCACGCCGACCGGTACGCGTCCCGCACCTGTCCCTGGATCTGGTCCTCACCGAGAACCGCCGACTCGAGCCCGGCAGCCACGCGCATCAAGTGCTCACCCGCGACCTCGAACGTCCGGACGATCACGTGCGCCGCCGTTGCCGCCGCCGTCTCGTGTGAGACTCCGAGCCAGCGCGAGAACAGCTCGCCGGCCACCGGGGCGCTGACGCCCTCGACGTAGAGCTCGAGGCGGTGGCAGGTAACGAGGCGAACGGCGCCATCGCAACGCGAGCGCAGATCGGCCGGCGGTGCCGCCCGCAGCGACCGGTGGAGGCGCTCGATAGCCGCGAGCGGGGCGCTCGAGTGGTCGATGCCCACCTGCACCACCCCGCAGCTCCGGATCAAGTCCGCCCCCCATCGGCCATGGCGCGCAGGCGCAGTCCGCCGCCGAGGTAGCGTGCGTAGCGTCCGTGCGCCTGCAGCCAGCGCAGCGTCTCCGCGGCTCGTGTGCCGCGCTCGCATACGGCCATCCACGGCCCCTTGCCGAGCTCTTCTCCTCTCGCCCGCAGCTCCTCGAGCGGTAGCGCCGTGGTCCCGCCACCGGCAAGTGGCCTCTCCTGCCGTTCATCGGCATGGCGGACGTCGAGGACGGCCTCCCCCGCCAGGTTCTCGAGCGGGGAGCAGGCGATGATGCCGTCCTCCTGGTTCTGCGCCACCCACGCCGCGACCGCGAGCGGCTCCACCGCCGGGGCGTACGGTGGGGCATAGGAGTGCTCGAGCTGGCCGAGCTCGGAGAGAGTGGCTCGTCGCGCGATGAGCTGTGCCGCTACGTCGGCCCGTTTTGCCGCTTCTCCTTCGCCGACGACCTGCACTCCGAGCACTCTCTCCGTGACCGGCTCGTACACGAGGTGCACCGCGATCTCCTTCGCCTCCGGCCAATAGTGCGCGCAATCGTGGGCGCTAATCCACACGGAACGAGCCACGTTTCCGCGAGCGCGGGCCGCGGCACGGGTGATCCCGGCGGCAGCGACGTTGCAGTCGAACACCTTGACGGCGACGGCGCCAGTGACGGGGGGAAAGGAGTCCTCGCGACCGGCAAGCACATTGGCGAGAGTGCGACCTTGCCGGTTCGCGAGCGAACCGAGCGGCAGATACGCCGCTTCGCCGGTCACGGCGTGCCGCACCTCGGCGCAGTCCCCGACCGCCCACACCCCCGGCGCAGAGGTAGCCAGGTGGCCGTCGACGGCGATCGCGCCTGTCGGGCCGAGAGCGACTCCGGCGGCGATAGCGAGGTCCACCGCCGGCGCGACACCGATCGCAACGATCGCGACATCGGCCGAGACGGTCTCTGCTGGCGTGCGGATCACGACCGAGTCATCCGCGACCTCGATGGCCGTGACGGTGGCGCGGCAGCGCAGCTCGACGCCGTTGCGCCGCAGCACGGCGGCGACGACGGCTCCGATCTCGTCGTCAACGACACCCGGCAGCGGCGCAGCGGCGGCCTCGAGCAGCGTGACACGCGCGCCCCACAGCGCTCGCAACGCCTCCGCGAGCTCGCAGCCGACGAGGCCGGCGCCGATGATCGCGACGTGCCCGATTCGACCCTGCGCGAGCTGGCGATAAAGCGGGGCGGCGTCCTCCGCAACATGAAACGTACAAACCCGCGGGTGGCTCGGCTGTCCCGGCAACCGCCGCGGCGTCGCCCCGGTGGCGAGCACCAGCTCATCCCAGGGCAGCTCGCGCGCTGTCCCATCGCGGTCGACGACAGCAAGGAGTTGTGCGCCCACGTCGATCGCCGTGGCCCGCGTTCCCGGGTGTACGGTGACCCCCTTGACCGCCGCGAAGTACGCGGCGTCGCGCACCGTTCCATCGGCGGTCCGCCGCAGCGCGTCGACCTCCTCGATGTCCCCGGCGACGACGTACGGCAGCCCGCACGCAGCGTAGGAGAACGCTTCACGTTCCTCGACGACGGTGATCGACCACGAGGGGCGGAGGCGGACCAGCCGGCAGGCGCAACGCAGCCCCGCCGCCGACCCTCCCACGATCACGATCCGCCGCTCGACTTCTCCCACGTTGCTGACCTAGCCCCTTCTGACCACCGGCCACTGACCACTGACCACGCTTCTCATGCGATCTGCCCCCGCACCTCGAGGGCGATCTTGTAGAAGACGGTAATCAGGAACACTCCGATCGCGTAGATCCCGACCGAGATGAGCACCTCGGGAAGCGACGGCGAGTAGGTGGTGACCGCGCCGAGCGGCGACGGCACGAAGCCGGCGATGATCAGCCCGAGGCCCTTCTCGATCCACAGCGCCGTGAACACCGCGATGCACGCCGGCACCAGGAACTTCTCGTTGTGCCTCGTCTTCGGGTTGATCAGCAGCACCAGCGCGATCACCGACAGGATCGCCGACGCCCACATCCACGGCACCAGAGTCGTGCGGCCCGCGAGCCCGAAATAGAGGAAACGGAAGTGGGCGATGTGCTCGGGGATGTTGCTGTAGAGCGCCGTGAAGAGCTCCATGAGCACGAAGAAGACGTTGATCGACATGGCATAGGTGATGATCAGCGCCAGCTTCTGGATCGGCTCGCTGCCGGCGTCGAAGCGCGTGATCTTTCTCAGGATGACGCAGAAGAGGATGAGCAGCGCCGGGCCCGCCGAGAACGCGGACGCGAGGAATCGCGGCGCCAGGATCGCGGTCATCCAGAATGGGCGCGCGGCCAGACCCGAGTACAGGAACGCGGTGACCGTGTGGATCGACACCGCCCACGGGATCGACAGGATGATGATCGGCTTGATCCAATGCGGCGGTGCGATCCCCTTGCGCTCGGCGTCGAGAGTCACCCGCGAGATCACGACGTTGAGCACCAGGTACCCGGACAGCGAGACCATGTCCCAGAACATCATCGAGTGGGGTGTCGGGTACAGCATCACGTTGAGCACCCGCATCGGCTGCCCCATGTCGACGAAGATGAACAGCATGCACATGGTGACGGCAGCGATGGCGAGAAACTCGCCGAGAATCGTGATCTTCCCGAACACCTTGAAGTCGTGCAGGTAGTAGGGCAGCACGACCATCACCGCCGAGGCCGCAACGCCCACGAGGAAGGTGAACTGGGCGATGTACAGCCCCCAGGTGACGTCGCGTGAAAGGCCGGTGATCCCCAGGCCGTAGCTGAGCTGGCGCAGGTAGCAGATGAACCCGATGCCGATGACGCCGGCGAGAAGGGCGATCCATCCCCAGTACCTGCGATTGCCGATCAGTGCTTTTTCGAGCATGGTCCCCTCACACCAGGTAGTAGACGGCAGGGTTGGTGCCGAGCGCCGGCTTGCGCCGAATCGCAAAATGCGACCGCAGCACTTTGCGCACCTCGGACTCGGGATCGTTGAGATCGCCGAACAGCATCGCTTTCTCCTGACAAGCCTCGACGCACGCCGGCAACTGCTTCTTGTCCAGGCGCTCCTCGCACAGCGTGCACTTCTCGACCACGCCTTTGGTACGCGTCGGGAACTGCGGGTCGGGCGAGGCCAGATAGGGCCGCGGATCCTCCCAGTTGAAGCTGCGCGAGCCGTACGGGCAGCCGGCGACACAGTAGCGACAGCCGATGCAGCGGTGCCAGTCCATCATCACAATGCCGTCGGGCCGCCGCCACGTCGCCTGGGTCGGGCAGACCCGCACGCACGGCGGGTTGTCGCAGTGGTTGCAGAACACCAGCACCGGCCGCGTCGTCAGTGCCTCGTCGATGTAATGCGCCTCCTGATCCGGAAAGGCCTCGGTGAAGCGCTCCTTCCAGATCCACTTGACCTCGTGCCTGGCGTTCGGTATCGAGGGCACGTTGTGGGTGCGATGACACGCCGTGATGCAGGAGATGCAACCATCGTCCTTGAGGCATTTCCGCGGGTCGATGACCATCGCCCAGCGTGGCCCGGCGGCGACTGGTTCACTCTCCCCTGCCTCGCCGTCGCGCCCCGCGAGGCTCAGCCCGGCGAGACCAATAGCGCTCACCCCCGCGATCTTGATGAAGCCCCTCCGGTCGTGCTCCATCACGTCCTCTCCTTTGGCTCGACGTGGCAGTCCCAGCAGTAGGGCGACACGGCCAGGTAGGTGTGGCAGGTGTCGCAGAACTCCTTCTTGTTGGGGTGACACGACATGCAGGTGTTGGACAGGCTCATCGTCACGGTCTTGCCGGTGCTCGCGAGGTACGTACGCTGCCCCTGCCTGACGACCGTGTTCCGCCAGGTGTTGAGCATGTCCATGTGAGTCGCCCGCATGACCTCCTTGGACGCCACGCACTGCTTCTCCTGGGTCACGATCTTCGGCTCGGGCTTGACGCTCCTGCCGCCGATCGCGGCGTGCCAGAAGGGCAGCGCCGCGACGACGACGAAGGCGGCGAGCCCCGTGAGGATCTTGCCTCCGTCATGCATTGGCCTTGCCCTCCTGTGCCGCGAGCAGCGGGCGGCCGCGCAGGTCGGCCGTCCGCTCCTTCTCGCCGTCCATCACCAGGGCGTTGCCCACCAGCTCGTGGACCCCCGAGACGCCGACCTCCGGGACCCAGTACTCCATCAGGGTGGTCAGCACCGCCCGATCGATGGCGCAGATGCAGGCGAGCGTGTTCACGTCGTGCTTCTCATGCACGTAGCGCACGGCATTGGCGCGCGGCAGGCCGCCGCGCAGCCGCATCTCCATGTTCTCGTCGTTGCCCAGCCCGGCGCCGCCGCCGCAGCAGAACGTCTGCTCGCGGATGGTGTTCTCGGGCATCTCGAAGAAATTGTTGCAGACGCTGCGCAGCAGGTAACGCGGCTCCTCGAAGATCCCGAGAGCTCGCGCCGGGTTGCACGAGTCGTGGAACGTCGCCCGGACGTGGTCGTTGCGGCTGCGGTCGAGCTTGAGCTTGCCGTGCCTGATCAGGTCGGCGGTGAACTCGCAGATGTGGATGATCTTCGCGGAGGCGGCATGATCGAAGCGCGTTCCGGTGAACGGGCTCACGGGCACCTCGAGGAAGTCGGCCGGGCCGTGCATCGTGTTCATGTACTGGTGCAGCACGCGCCACATGTGGCCGCACTCGCCGCCGATCAGCCACTTCACGCCGAGACGCTTGGCCTCGGCGTAGACCTTGTAGTTGAGCCGCTTGATCATCTCGTGGGAGGTGAACAGGCCGAAGTTGCCGCCCTCGGAGGCATACGCCGAGAGCGTGTAGTCGAGCCCGATGTGGTGGAAGAGGAGCAGATACCCCATGAACGTGAAGATGCCGGGATCTGCAAAGTAGTCGGCCGACGGGATGACGAAGAGGACCTCGGCGCCCTTGCGGTTGATCGAGGGCTGGACGCGGATGCCGGTCAGGTCCTGGAGCTCGTCGCAGAGGAAGTCGATGTTGTCCTTGAACGTGTGCGGCTGGATGCCGAGGTGGTTACCGGTGCGGTGGCAGTTGGCGACCGGCTCGATCACCCAGTTGATGTTGATGCCGACGAGGTTGAGCAGCTCGCGGGCCAGCATCGTGATCTCGGCCGTGTCGATACCGTACGGGCAGAACACCGAGCAGCGCCGGCACTCGGTGCACTGGTAGAAGTAGTAGAACCACTCCTTGAGGACGTCCGCCGTCAACTCGCGGCCGCCGGCGATGCTGCCGAGGATCTTCCCGGTTGTCGTGAAGTCCTTGCGGTAGATCGAGCGCAGCAGCTCCGCGCGCAGCACCGGCATGTTCTTGGGGTCGCCGGATCCGATGAAGAAGTGGCACTTGTCGGCGCAGGCGCCGCAGCGCACGCAGATGTCGAGGAACAGACGGAGCGAGCGGTACTTTTCCAGCCGCTCCTGCAAACCGTCATGGATGATCTGCTGCCAGTTCTCGGGAAGCTTCCAGTCGGCATCGGTCGGCGACCACTCCCGCGGGTTGGGCAGACCGAGGTACCTGAGGTTCTTGGCCGCGGCCGGGTACGACCACGAGCCGCGCCGCGCCTCGAAGTCGATCGACGGGTCCATCCAGCCGCGCGCCGGGGGCTTGGAAGGGACCTGCAGCAGCTCTTCGGGTGTCTTTTGCCGCATCGCTCACTCCCGGTCTATTGGGTTTCGGGGGGCCGGTCGCCCCCCACCCGTCCACCGCGACCTCGCCCCACGGGCGCATGCGCGCGTTCCCCTCGCGGTACCGGCAAAGCCGGACGCCGATTGGGTTGCACCTCCGCCCTCCCGGAAAGTCGACTCACTTGCCATGACTCTTCGCCTCCGACGATTCGAGTGGCAGGCCCGCCGCGACGATCTTGTCGTGGAACTCCTCCTCCCACTCGGCGTAGGTGTGAACGTTCACCGGGCGGTCCCACGGATTGACGTGACGCTTCATCCTGTTCGTGTTCGCCAGGTTGCGCGTTGGGCTCAGGAACACGCCCGCCATGTGCATCAGCTTTGAGAACGGGAGGTACGCGAACAGGGTGCACACCAGGAACAGGTGCACGAAGAACAGCGGCGAGATCCCCTGCGGCACCTTTGGGTTGAACATCACCAGCCCGACCGCCAGCTCCTTAACCGCGATGATGTCCGTCTTGGCGACGTAGCGCAGCAGGATGCCGGTGGTGGCGATGGCCAGGATCAGGAGGAGCGGCAGGTAGTCGGCCGGCAACGAGATGTAGCGCAGGAACGGGTCGCGCAGTCGCCGGAGCAGCAGGAACGCCAGCGCCCCGACCAGCACGATGTTGGTGGCGTAGATCACGGGCACACCGACCTGGAAGAACCCGTCCAGGCTCTGCACCCAGCTCACGATTGTCGGCACCGGGTCGACGAAGTAGCGGTAATGGCGCAGGAACGTGAACAGGAACGCCCAGTGGAAGGCGAGCCCGGCCGCCCACAGGTACTTGTCGGCGCCGTAGACCAGCTTGCCGCCGTCCTTGAGCTGTGCCTTGGTGTTGCGGAACAGCGAGCGGAACGTCAGCACCTCGAGCAGCATGCGGCCGACGGCCGCGAGGCCGGTGGAAGGGTTGTCCAGGCGTGCCGGCTTGATCCAGGACAGGGACCGCTGCTGGCCGCACGTCGTCGGGATGCGGAATGGGACCGGCGCGCGACCCCAGATCAGGACACGCCGGAGGAGTCCGGCGAAAAAGATGAGGATCGCAGCGTACGGCACGGCGATGGCGAAGAAGCCCGAGAGCCCGACCATCTCCACCCCGACCAGCGGCAGCAGGACGAGCCCCCCGATGATGACGAGGGACCAGACGATGCTCATACCGGGCAACCTCCCTTCGTGACCGCGCTCTCGCTCTCCGCGCCCTCGCCGGCCGTCCCGCCGTCCTCGACCATCCCGGCCCGACGCAGCAGCGAGTGCACCCGCGCCTTGGCCTCGTTGGCGCGCAGCTCGAATATCCTCTGACGGCATGCGGTGAAGATGTCAAAGGCGCTCAGGGCCAGCGCGTCAATGCGCGCGCCGAAGGCTCCGGCCTGAGCGGACGACGCAGATGCCGGCTCGTTTCCGAGCGTCCTGGCCAGAGCCGTTTTGAGCAGGAATACGAACCCTGCCGCCTGCGCCGGGGTGAAGTCCTGCACTGCGCGCAGACGCACGACGCAGTCCAGCGCCCGGTCGACATCCTCGGCGGACGCTTCGCCGAGCAGGCCGTCGAGCAGTGTCGTCACCGAGCGTCGGACCGTGGCGCCGACCGGGTTACGGAACGGGTCCTTCTCGTTGAGGAAGAGCGTGGCGCTGGCCGCCGGATACGTGCCCAGCGTCAGATCGCCCCACGCCGCGGCAACCTCCACCCGCTTCTCCTTCACAGCACCGAGGAAGTCCATCCGCCTCCCCTTCCGACCGCCCACGCGCCGCCCCCGCACCAGCGATTCAGAGACGACGCCTGCGGTCTTCGTGACGCTCTACACGCAGCCGGTCGGTTTCGGCAGACCAGCGACCTTGCACGCGCCCTTTGCCGGACCCGAGGGGAACAGCGCGTACACCTTCTTGAGATCGAACCCCGTCTCCTTGCAGAGCTTCCGGATCATCGGCGCGACACCGAATTGCATGTAGTAGTTGCGCAGGTAGTTCACGAGCTTCCAGTGGTCGTCGCCGAGCGCGTCGACGCCCTCGGTCGTCGCCAGGGCGACCGCGATGTCGCTGTTCCAGACCTCCGGGTTCTCCATGAACCCGTCCTCGTCGACCGTGATGCTGACGTTGCCGTGAGTGAAGTTAGGCATCTCTCGAACCCTCCTTGTTCTTTCCGGGAGGTCCCCCTCCCCGCTTCAACCGATCTCCAGGGTCGGGACCGTGGTCTCGGCCGTTTTTTCCAGCGCTCTGAGAAACTCGGGCTCGGGCTTGAAGCCGAGCTCCATCGCGATCGCGAGGTGCGTTCTCGCCGGCTCGAGCTCGCCGAGGGCGTGCAGCCCGAGCGCCAGGTAGTAGTGACCACCCGCGTTCCTCGGCTCGAGCTCAAGGACCCGCCGGAAGCAGGCCGTCATCTCGGCGGCCTCGCCGAGATAAAGGTGGCCCAGCCCTTGGTTGTAGTGCGCCAGCGTCAGCGTCGGCTGGCGCTCGCCAGCCTGCCGGTTGACCTCCACGCAGCTTCGGAAGTCCCACCGGGACAACATCACTCCCCCGAGGTTCACCAACGCCTCGGGCATCTCCGGCACGAGCTCAAGGGCGCGACGAAGCTCCCGCTCCGCCTCGCCCAGCGCTCCCGTCCTCGCGAGCGTCGTGCCGAGCCTGAGGTGGGCGGCGGCCGAGTCCGGCTGCGCTGCTGCGAGCTCCCTGAGCCGGGTCACCTTTGCCCGCCTATCCTCGCCTCGCGTCATCGTCTGCCTCCCCCCTCGCCACACCGTCCCAGGCCCGAGCGCACAGCTCGTGCCGCCTCGCCGGGCATCTCCTCGGCGACGCGCCGCACCGAAGCCACCAGCTCGTCGCGCAGCAGCGGATCGATGGTCAGGCGCAGCAGCTCGGGAACCACCGGGACCAACAGCTCGGGCGCAACCTCGGCGATCTTTCTGATCACGGCCGGCACCGTCACCGCGTTCGTACCCGACTCGTCGTTCATCGCCCAGACCAAGCGGCGCACAATTTCCGAGACCAGCTTGGGGTGATGCCGCGCGGCGAGCGCGACACCGGTGGCAGCCACGTCGCGCACCGCGTCATCGGCCTGATAGCACAGGCCGAGCAACGTGCGCACGGCGCGGCGGTCGGCGGCGACGATGCGATCCACCTCACCGAGGTCGGCCCGCCCAACGGCGGCACGGACAGCCGCAGCCGTGCTCACCATGCACCCCGCCTCGCGGCAGCAACCACCGCTGGCGCCCACTCCGGCGCCCCCAGGGCGTGCACGTGCATGTACGTCGCCAGCACGTTCTTCTCGACGATGCCGTCACGGCCACCGCCGACACCGACCCCACGCTCGAGAGCAAAGACGGTCCGTACCCGGTCGCCGCCCTCGTCCACCTGCGAATAGTGGAACTCGTGGCCGCGCAGCAGCGTGTCCTCGCGGACGAACGGGTTGGGTCCGTCCACTCGGGCGACGACATAGCCGTGCCCTTTCGGACGGCTCGTGAAGCTGATGACCACCGGCAGAACCCCGGCCATGGGGTGCGCGACACCATCCGCCACCAGCGTTCGGGCGAGGTACATGAGCCCGCCGCACTCGGCCCAGACCGGGAGGCCGTCGGCGATGCGCGCCGCCAGAGCCTCGCGGAACGGCCGGTTGGCGGAGAGCTCGCCGGCGTAAAGCTCGGGGAACCCCCCGCCGGCGTAGACGAGGTCGACCTCCGGCAACCCGCCGGCCGAGAGCGGCGAGAGCCGGACCAACCTTGCGCCTGCTGCTTCCAGGGCCTCGAGATTCTCCGGGTAGTAGAACATGAACGCGGCGTCCTCAAGCACGCCGATCCGCGTCGCGGGCAAGGCGACGACTGCGTCTTCCCGGAATTCCTCCGGCTCGAGGAGAGGAGCACCGTTGACGACGCCGAGCAGGGCGTCGACATCGACGTGCTCTCCGATGACCTTGCCGAGAGCCGCGGCGACACCCTCCGCGGCCGGATGCTCCGTCACCGTCACCAGCCCGAGGTGGCGGCTCGGAAGCTCCAGGTCCTCGAGGCGCGGCACCGCGCCCAGGACGGCCACACCGACGTTTGCGAGCGCCTCTCGGATCACCCGCTCGTGGCGCACCGTCGCGACGCGGTTGAGGATCACACCCGCCAGGTTCAGCGCCGGGTCGTGTACCCGGCACCCGACCACGAGCGCCGCGACTGTGGCTGTGACCTTGGTGGCGTCGACGACCAGCACCACCGGAGCGCCGATCATCTTGGCCAGCTCGGCCGTGGAATGAGCGCCGCGCGCGTCGACGCCGTCGAACAGGCCCCGGTTCCCCTCGACCACCGCGACATCGGCCTGGTCCGCAGCACGCGCGAGCGAGCGCAGGATCGCCTCTCGCGGCATCAGGAAGGTGTCGAGGTTGCGGCCGGGCCGGCCGGCAGCGATGCCGAGCCACGCTGCATCGATGAAGTCGGGCCCCTTCTTGAAGGCAGCGACGCGCAATCCCCGCGCGCGGAGAGCCCGCGTCAACCCAAGGCTGACCAGGGTCTTCCCGGCATCGCCGGAAAGACCGGCCACCACCACCCTCGGCAGGCCCAACCGCGCCACCGCCTGCTCCCCCTGCCTACGCCATCTCCAAGAAGCCGCACGGGCACTCGTCCGCGCACTTCTTGCAGCCGTCGCAAACTTCGAGCTTCATCTTGTAGTAGTGCCCCAGATGCGGATCGGGGACCTTCACGAAGCACCCGGCCTGACAGAACATCCAGCATTTCTCACAAGCGAAACACTTGCCGCACGAGAAGCAGCGGGTCACCTCGATGAGCGTCTGTTCCGCGGTGATCCCGTGGTCGATCTCATCGTACGGGCGTGCCAGCCTCTCTTCGGGCGACAGCACCTGCCGCAGCGAGCGCGGCTTGGCCTCGTAGTGGTCCATCCTGATCTTCTCGGGGCCGACGAGCGGCCGCGGCGGCATCCCCTTGGGTTCCTCGCCGCGCATCGCCGCGTGGATACTCTCGGCCGCCTTGCTCCCCTGCCCGATCGAGATGGTGGCGAGACCCAGGCCGATGTTGTCGCCGCCGGTCCATAACCCGGAGACCTCGGTCCGTCCCCAGGGGTCTGCCGTCAGCCACTTCTTGGTGAGCTCCGCGGCCCCAAGTGCGGCCATGTCGGGCTCCTGGCTCACCGCGGTGATGATCGTCTCGATCGGCAGCTCGTAGGTGTCGCCCTCAATCGGCACCGGCGCCCGCCGGCCGGAGGCGTCCGGCTCGCCGAGCTTCATCCGCTGCACGATCATCGCCCGCACCTTGCCTTCGGCGTCCCGCAGGACCTCCTTGGGCGCAGCCAGGTACTCGATCCTGATGTTCTCCTCGAGCGCCTCGTCGATCTCGCGCTCGATCGCCGGCATCTCCGCGCGGGTGCGGCGGTAGAGGATGGTGACCTCGGCGCCGAGCCGCTTGGATATCGCCGCCGAGTCCATCGTCACGCGCTTGGAGACGCGGGCCGCGTCGATCGCCGTGTCGCCGCCGCCGATGACGACGACGTTGCCGCCCAGCTCGACGCGCTTGCCGGCGTTGACGTGGTTGAGGAACTCCGTACCCGTCCACACTCCCGGCCCGGCCTCGCCCGGCACCCCGAGCGCCTTTCCCTGATGGGCGCCGATGCCGACGAAGATCGCACCGTACTCGCGGCGCAGCTCTTCGAAGGTGACGTCCTTGCCCACCTTGGTGTTGCAGCGGATCTCCACACCGAGCTCGGCGATCTTCTTGACCTCGGCGTCGATGACCGTACGGGGCAGGCGGTACGGCGGGATGCCGTACCGCAGCATCCCGCCGGCCTGGGGGAGGGACTCGAAGACCGTGACGCTGTAGCCGCGGCGCGCGAGCTGGTAGGCGCACGAGAGGCCGGCCGGGCCGGCGCCGATGACCGCGACCTTTTCGGGGAACGGACCACCCACGTCGAGCTTCGGCAGAGGCAGGTTCTGGCTGATGCCCCAGTCGCCGATCATCCGCTCCACCGAGTTGATCGCCACCGCCTCGTCCTTCTCCTTGCGGTTGCAGTGGTTCTCGCACGGGTGCGGGCAGACCCGGCCCATGACCGCCGGGAAGGGGTTGGTCTCGACCTCGAGGTTCCACGCGCGGGTGTACGCCTCCTCGAGTGAGTAGCCCATCTTCTCGCGCAAGGCGATCGTGGTCAGCCACCCCCGGATGTCGTTGCCCGACGGGCAGTGGTGGATACACGGCGCCAGCTTCTCGACCTGGATCGGACGCAGCGAGGAGACCTGCGTGGCGCCGCTGCCGCCCATGCGCAACGGTGGCTTCTTGGCGGGTTGCTTCAGGAGTCCCATCGTTCCCCCCTTGTCGAGGTTCGCCCGAGCTCAGGCGTACGGATAGCTCTTCTTCTTGAACACCTCGAGCTGGGTGAGGAGCTTGTCATGTTTCAGCTCGTCGGTCAGGAGGTAGCTCACGAGCTCCTGCTGCACGAACATCTTGCACGCCTTCATCAGCTCCTCGCCGTAGCCGATCGTGGCGCGCTCGAGCTTGATGTGCTGCTCGAGGAGCTCCCACACCTCGCCGAGCTCCTCCGGGGTGAGAGTGATGGTCCTTGTCGTCAGGCTCTCGATGATGAACTGCTGGACCCGGTGATGCATGATCGAGTCGTGGCGGATGATCTCCATCACGAGCTTGACCAGCGGGTTCGCGGACTTGGAGATTACCGAGGTGGTATGCGAGATCGTCTGGTTCTCAACGTCCTGCCAGGTTTTCAGGGTCTCGACAACCTTGTCGGTAGAGGTCTTCTTCGCCTTTTCCATTCGTGCTCTCCTTGCGCGGCCCCCGGGGCGCGTCGCCCCGGGGGCGTCGCCAATACGGTTCACACGTTCTCGGGCGGCAGCGTGATGTAGGAGCCGCCGAAGTACGAGTACACGCAGCGACCCGAGTCCATGAGCTGCCGGATCGCCAGCTTGCACAGGTCCTTCGAGCACTCCTCACCGAACTGCTCGATCATCGCCTTGATGAGGTCCATGGCCTTGAGGCTCTTCTTGCCATAGGTCTCCTTCACCAGCTTGTACATCGCCTCGGCTACCTGCTCGACGCTCACGGCGCTCATGGTCATCGCCTCCTAGCCGTGCCGGAGCTGCGTCGACCGCTTGAACGTCTCTCCGGCGTGTCTGAAGTCATCGATGTGGTACTTGGTGAACGGAATCTCGGAGAGCTGGAAGAACTTCGGCCAGCCGATCCGTTCGATCCACTCGCCCATGCGCTCGTGCTTGCGGGCGTTAGCCGCGTACAGCTCGACGAGCTTCTTGACCCACTCCACGACCTCCGGCCAACGCGGCGGGTTGTTGGGAAGGAACGGCACCGCGAGCTTGGAGAACTTCGGCTCGGACCGGGCGTTGGACACCTTGCCGCCGACCCAGATCGAGATGCCGTCGGTCTGCGGGTTGTTGATCTTGAGCGCTGGACAAACGGTGAAGCAGTTGCCGCAGTACATGCACTGATCCTTGAGGATCTCCACGGACTGCACGCCCTGCACCGTCGTCGGCCGGATCGCGCCGGTCGGGCACGACGCCACGACGCTCGGGATCTCGCACATCTTGGGCAGGTTGGCGTGGTCGATCTGGGGCGCCCGGGTGTGCACGCCGAGGATCGCAATGTCCGAGCAGTGCACCGCGCCGCACATGTTGAGGCAGCACGCGAACGCGATGCGCAGCTTGGCCGGCAAGTCCATGTTCACGAAGTGCGGGTAGAGCTCGTCCATCACCGCCTTCACGACCCCGGAGGCGTCGGTGGCGGCGGAGTGGCAGTGCACCCATCCCTGGGTGTGGACCACGTTCGAGATCGAGTTGCCCATGCCCCCGACCGCGTAGCCGGCCTTGGTGAGGTCGGCCACGAGAGGCTCGATGTTGGCCTCGACGTCGGTCAGGAACTCCACGTTGTTGCGGCTGGTGAAGCGCAGGTGACCGCCGCAGTACGTGTCGGCGAGGTCCGCGAAGATGCGGATGGTCTGGATGTGGAGCAGGCGCGGCGTGGCGGCCCGGACGGTGTAGAGCCGGTCGCCGGACTCGGCGACGTGCACCATGACGCCGGGGCGCAGGATCTCGTGGTACGCCCATGTGCCGTAGTTCTTGAGGATTACCGGGGGAAGGAACTTCTGATAGTGCGGGGGACCGATGTCGGTAACGCGGCTGGCAGCACTCATGTTGTCCTCCTTCACTTTCCCCGGCTCACGCCTGCTCGCCCTCGGCGATCTCGTCGCCGAAGAAGATGTACGGGTTGGACCGCGGCGCCGTGATCATTTCCGGCACCGGGTCGAGGCCGATTTGCTCGAGGAAGTTGCCCAGACCCATGCGCTGGATGAACTCGCCGACGCGCTCGCGGTTCTTGCCGTTCTCGGCCCAGAGATCCCAGATCGCGTTGATCAGCTCCTTGAGGTCGTCGAACGGCGGCTCCATCTTGATGAACGGGACGAACACCGACGACAGCAGAGCGCCGCCGACGATCGGGGCCTTCGCGCCGATCAGGATCGTCGCGCCCCGGTCGTCGCCCGGACGCAGCGCCTTGGGGAGCACGTTGATGCAGTGCATGCACTTGACGCAGTTACTGTTGTCGATCTCGAGCTGCTTGCCGTCCCACGCCATGCAGCGGGTCGGGCAAAGCGCGCAGAGCTCCTTCTGGATGTCGACGCCGGCCGCTGCGGCGATCCGCACCTCGGCCTGATCGACCTTGATCTCGTCGCGCCATGTCCCAATGACCGACATGTCGGCGCGGGCCACCGAGGCGACGCAGTCGTTGGGGCAGCCAGCAAACTTGATCTTGTACTTGTACGGGAACGCGGGACGGTGCAGCTCGTCCTGGTACTGCTGTGTGATGTCGTAGCAGGCGCCCATCGTGTCGTAGCACGCCCACTCGCAGCGCGCCTGACCGCAGCAGCACGACGGCGTGCGCATGTCGGAGCCGGAGCCGCCGAGATCGAAGCCGAGGTCGGTCAGCGCCTTGAACGTCGGCTCGAGCTCGGGCGTCGATGTCCCGAGGAGGATGATATCGCCGGTCGAGCCGTGCATGTTGGTGAGACCGGAACCGTGCTTCTCCCAGATGTCGCAGATCTTGCGCAGCACGTCGGAGGTGTAGAACCACCCCGCCGGCTGGTTGATCCGCATCGTGTGGAAGTGGGCGATGTTCGGGAACTCGGCGCCGAGGTCGGAGTAGCGACCGATCACGCCTCCGCCGTATCCCATGACGCCGACGATGCCCCCGTGCTTCCAGTGACCGAGGTGCTCCTCGTACGAGCGCTCGAGCTGGCCGAGGAGGTCCTGGATGACTGGCGCGTCCTCGGTCCTCTTGAGCTCCCTCACGAAGCTTGGCCAGGGCCCCTTTTCGAGCTCGTCGAGCAGCGGCGTTTCCCTCTTCTTCTCACTCATCGCAGCTCCTTTCGTTGGCTTGATCTCTGCAGCGAGGTCCACGAACACGGTCGCAGACCGGACTCACCCAGGAGCATCGCATCTCGGAGCGTCGACGGGCACAGCGGCACCACCGCGGCTACCACCATCCGGTCCACCTCAAGGCGCCACATCACACCCGTCCCGCGAATTCGGGTTGCAACCCTTGTGCCAGAAATCACGAGCGGCCCATGGCCTTCCAACACCAGTTGTGGCAGAGCGTTAGCCTGAATCGAACGGGATCGATCGGCGGCCAGCCAGCCCACCGTCACGGCACCGTAACAGCGAAACCCGCCGCACGGTCCAAGATCTGCCCTCGTCCGCACGAGCACTTGCCAGTCACTACCGCGGTTGTAGCTGCGGCCGACCCCACTTGCGGGACTGTTACCGATTCGAAACAAGCCCTGGACGCCCCATCGGCCTCAGCCTTCGCGGTGTCGACTCCGATCGGCTCTTAGAGTTTCGACCAGAAATCGACAAACACGACCGTCGACAGGAAGAACCCCAGTGGCACGTTAACGAGCACGCCGATCGTAAACGCCCAGAACGGCTTCATCCCGAAGGTCAGCAGCTCTGCGAAGCGCGTGGACAGACCGATGCAGAGGAAGCACAGCACGAACGCCCAGGACCGCAGCTTCTTGATCGGCGAAATGACCTTCGGCTGCAGCACCGAATCGAACCAACTGGATGCGGCCACGAGCTGGTTGAGGGCGAACTTCTGGTCCTGTGTCGTCGCCGCATCCTGCAGCACCCGGAGGTCGTCGCGGCTGAGCACTGAACGCGCGGTGAGCGTGCCCTTCTGCATGTCGATGTCGACCTTGTCGCGCAGGCCGCCGGGAACCACGTACCCCGCGAAGTCGGCGTCGTACTTCACGCCCTGGATGGCGCCCTTCACCTTGGCGACACCCACGTGCCCGGCGGGGGCCCGCGCGGCCACGAAGCTCATGATGACCGACGCCGTCAGGAAGCCGATCACGAACTTCGGGAAACGTTCCCAGATGATGCCGGCACCGACGGCCTTCGCGGTCGCGTCCTTCTTCTCCCAGAACACCACCGAGACCACCGCCAGGATCAGGCACCAGATGCCGATCCAGATATCGCGGCCGATCACCTTCATGAGCGTGAAGGCGTTGATCGGCGAGTCACCGAAGCGGGTCGCCAGCTCGGCGACCACGGCGAACCCCGCGGCATCGGCGAACTCCGACGTGCCGACCCAGGCGCCCGCGACTCCCGGTGCGATCGTCCCCGGCACGAGCCGCTTCAGCGCCACCGTGAGAGCCAGAATCATCACGATCGCCCACACCGTGACGACCGCGATGGCGATCGAGATGTGGTCCTTCTTGGCGCGTACGGCGCCGCCGACCGCGATCGCGGCGGACACCCCACACACCGCTCCCGCTGCGCCCAGGGTCGCTCCGAACTGCGGCTCGAGCTTGAAGATCTTGGTGGCGGCGAGGAAGATCGTCAGCCAGGTGAACACCGAGACCAGCGTCGCCTGCAGGAAGGCGATCGGACCAGCCGAGAAGATCAGCGTCAGCGGCAGCGTCGCGCCGAGGAGAACGATGCCGGTCTTGATGTAGTACTCGGTGCGCAGCGCGCTCTTGATCCACTCGGGGATGCCGAAGAGATTCGAGATGGCGAGCCCAACGAGGAGCGCCAGGAGCGGCGCCTCGACGTTGAGGTCCTCCATGACCTTCCACCCCGAGACGATGAATATCAGCAGGGAGCCGACGAACAGCGGCGTGAACCCGGCGAGGAACTTCGCGAGCTTGACTCCCATGAGCGCCATCGACAGGCCGAAGACCACGGCGAACAGGAGGAAGATCATCAGGTAGCCGCCGGCGTTCCTGGCGAAATCGGCGAGCGCCACGCCGAGCTCGCTCCACTTCGCCGGCGTCACCGCCCACCCCTTGATCGTGGCGCCCGACCAGAAGGTCACGAGCGCTAGGGCCACGATCCCCAGCCCGAACCAGACCGACCACCAGTCCTCGGTGCTCCACAGCTTGCTGGGACCGCTCGCGCTCATCCGCTCACCCCCCTCGGCGGGACTCACGCCCGCCGCGATTGCCGAGATTCGCCATCAGGCCAGCCGCCCTGCTGCCGCTCTCCGGGGCTGGGTGTGTGCGATCGAGGGTCCGTTGTTCTTCTCCCGGTCGGGGCAAGAGCAGGCCCTCCGCCAACTGCGGCCGGGAAGCCTTGCGGGCGATCCTTGACTGCCATCTCCGCCGGCCTTGGGTGCAGACTAGTGAAACTCCCACTCGATGAAGCCCGGCTTCACGTCGGTCATCGCGTTGACGATCAGCTCGACGAGCCCGCCGTAGAGGATGCGGCTCTTCTCCCAGACGCCGTAGGCCCGGAAGAGGTCGCGGAACTGCCCCTTGCAGTTGGAGCACGGCGTGCACACGTACTTGTCGATCGTCGGCTCGAGCTCGCCCGCGAAGGCGTCGAGCACCTGCTTGAGCTTTTCGCGCCCGGACACCAGCGCCCGCCAGTTCGCGAAGTTATTGCCGGACATGATGGCGAACCCGGAGCCGCCACCGCAGCAGTAGTTGTCGACGCCGTGCGGGTGCATCTCGCGGAAGCGCGGCGCTATCTTCCGGAGTATCCGCCTGGGCGGCTCCACCACCCCCATGGCCCGCGCGAGGTTGCAGGGGTCGTGCAGCGTGACCGGGAAGTCGTTGCGCGAGGGATCGAGCTTGATCCGGCCCGAGTCGATCAGGTCCTCGATGAACACCACGAAGCTCTCGCGCGGCACGTTGAGCCCCTCGCCGAGGATGCGGTCGGCGACCACCGACAGCGCCTTGTGAGCATGGCCGCACTCGCCGATGATGATCTTTTTCACGCCCAGCTTCTTGGCGATCTCCGCGTGCTTGAGCGCGACGCGCGCGAACTGCACGTCGTCGTACCACAGACCGTAGTTCACCGCGTCATAGGCGACCAGCTCCGAGGACATGGTCCAGGACACGCCCGCCGCCTCGAAGATCACCGCGAACGCGCCCGGGTTCTCCGGCCACGACAGGATCTCGCCGGCGTTGTGGATCAGGAGGACATCGGCGCCCGCCTTGTCCCACGGCGTCTTCACCGAGAAGCCGACCTTCTCCGTCATCTCCTCGTCGATGAAGTCGATGTTGTCCTTCACCACCACCGGCGACATTCCGGTGGTCGAGCCGACCTTGAGCTGCAGCACGCTGCCCGAGGCGTGAGCCTCCGTCGCGGCGATGCCCAACTCCATGCTGAACAGCTTGCGCAGCTCGTGCGTGATCAACCCGTTATCGACGCCGATCGGGCACGCCTGACAGCAGCGCCGGCACAGCGTGCAGCGGTACGACAGCTCGGCGAGGCGCGCGAATGTCTCCCAGTTCAGCTCGATCGACCCGGCGAGCGCCGACTTGATCGGGTTGCCGCCGGGACCGTAGCGGGCGATGAGGCGGCGCAGCACATCGGCCCGGTACGTCGGCCGGTACACCTCGTTGCCGCCCGAGCCGGTGAAGATCGGGCACGCGTCGGCGCACGTCTGGCAGTGCGTGCAGTGGTCGAGGGTGAGCTCCAGCGCCTGTAGGAACGTCCAGTTGTCGTCGCGCGACAGCAGCTTGTGCAAGCCGGCGACGAAGCCGTCCAGGAGCCGTTTCTCCTCGGCCGGATCGGTGGGCCGCTTGAGACCAAGGGCGGACACGCCGTCGGCAGACGCGTCGATGACGGCCTTCCTCTCGGGCGTCAGCTCCTTCCAGAGCGTCGCCGGATCCACCTCGTCGTAGGGAGGCGGCAGCGGGATCAGCTTCGTGAAATCGATCGGCGAGAGCACCTCGGCTGGCTTGGAGATGCTCTTGACGCTTGGAATCAACGGCTCGTGCTTCATCTCAGGAATCCCCCCTTTCCTGGACGACGTCGGCCCAGCGCTTTCCCTTCCCACCCTTGATGTGGGGCGCCGACCAGGATATCGGAAGCATCAGCAGCTTCTGCACCCTGGCCTGGTAGACCTCGCCCCCCAGGTTGGGGGTGTCGTCCCAGCGCACCGAGTGCCAGGTGAAGTACTTCGCGAACATGTGTGTCATGTGACTCCACGGCAGATACGCGAGAAACACACCGAGCAGCGCGACCTGGGCGATGAACCAGCCCCCGCCTCCCGCCTTCGGCTGGAGCGTCACCAACCCCCCGGCAAACGCCGCGGCGGACTCGAAATGGCGATCGGACCACAGCCAGCTCCCCGATGACGCGAGGAAGACGGCGAGGAGGAGCCACAAGTGGAGGAAGTCCGCCGGTGTCGAGGCGTTGCGGAGCTGCGGGCTGCCGAGACGGCGCGCCAGCAACCCGACGCAGCCGACCGTCGCCAGCGCCAGCGCAACCGCTCCCCACACCGACAGCACGCGTCCGCCGGCCAGGAAGCCAAGCCCGGGAAGCTCGATGTAACGCGCCGCACCGCCGGCGAGGAGCGCCGCCCCGAGGGCAAAGAGCAGGTACAGCCCATAGTGAAAGAGCAGAGATGGGAGCCACAGCGTGGGGTTGTGCTCATGCACCGCTTTGAGCGTCAGAACCTCCTCGGCAATGGTCCTGATCTCGCCGATCTTCGACACCTCGCGCGGCTTTGTCCACCAGTCCAGCTCCTCGAAGTAGGAGCCGCCGTAAGCCGCCTTGCCCTTCTCGTGGGCGACGGGGTACAGCTCCCACCGGACGTGCATCGGCATCGTGGCGTAGTGATACGCCTTGTACAAACAACCGAGCACGAACCCGGCCAGGGCCAGGTATGCCCAGATCGGCAGGATCGCCATCGCCTTTCCTCCTTCGGTGGGGAATGAGTATCCCCAGTCAGATCAATGGAAGGTTCGTGCCAACTCACTGCCGATCCGCCACCATGAGGAGGGTCAGGTACTTAAAACCCCAGTGGTTCTCTAAGAGTATTGCCTGCTGTAACCAGTCGGTAACAGCCAACTGCCGCCAGCGAAACCCAACGACCGCGCTCACACCGCGTACGTTGTGGGATCCGGCACTCCGGCCTCGACGAAACCGGCTCGCCGGAGACGGCAGGCATCGCAGCGACCGCAGTGGACGAACGGCGCCGGCGGGTCGTAGCACGACAGCGTCAGCGAAAAATCCACGCCGAGCGCAGCTCCGAGCCGCACGATCCCAGCCTTGCTGAGCTGCAGCAGCGGGGCATGGACCGCGAAGTGTGCGCCTCCGGCGCCGACCCGGGTACCCAGGCGCGCGACCTCGGCGAACGCCCGCAGGAACTCGGGCCGGCAGTCCGGGTAGCCGGAGTAGTCCTGGACGTTGGCGCCGATGACCAGGTCACGGGCGCCGGTGACCTCGGCGAGACCGGTCAGGAGCGCGAGCATGACCGTGTTGCGCGCCGGCACGTAGGTGACCGGGATGTCGCTGGCGCTGCCGCCCCTGTCCTTGGGCACCGCGATCTCGGCAGTAAGCGCCGAGCCGCCGATCGCCCGCAGGTCGACGGTCACGACGCGGTGGTCGGCAATGCCGAGTTGGTCGGCCACGGCGCGGGCGGCATCGAGCTCGACGCGGTGGCGCTGGCCGTAGTCGACGGAGAGCGCCACAGCCCGAAAACCGGCTGCCTTCGCCCACGCCGCCGCCGTCGCCGAGTCCATTCCACCCGAGAGCAGCACGACCGCCGTCGTCACGACTGCACTCCTGTCATCACGCGCACGCGCTCGGCGAGGCGCTCGACATCCGGCCACGCCACGTCGGGCAGCTCCCCGCGACCCCAGCCGGCGCAGCGCCGCTCGCTGGCGCGCAGGCGCGCCGCGACGCTCGGGTCGCTTGCGGACCACCGCGCGACCTCCTCGACGACCGCCAGGCGCGCGGCCATCGTGTTGCTCACCGTGGCCTGGTCGCAGCCGGCGAGGAGCGCGGCGGCGGCGCGCTCCGGCAGCGAGCCGAACGCCGCGAGCGCCCCCATCTCCAGATCGTCGGAGATCACCGGACCGGCGGCCCAGCCGTGCAGCCGTCCGATCACCATCGCGGACAGCGACGCCGGCAGCACGCATTCGCCGAGCCGCGGCGCCACCGCGTGGGCGACCATCACCGCGCGGTGCGGCCGCGCGAGCAGTGCAAAGGCGCGCTCCTCGGCAACGACCTCGTCGTCGAGCAGCGGCAGGTCGCGGTGCGAGTCGACGGTCCCGCTGCCGAGACCGGGGTAGTGCTTGAGGCAGCCGGCGACACCGTACCGCTCGAGCCCGGCAAGGAATGCGCCGGCCGCCGCGACCACGCCGGCGACGTCGCATGCCAGGCAACGGCTCTCGCCCCCCAGCCATCCCTCGGCCCGGCCGACGTCGACGACCGGCGCGAAGTCGACGCCGATCCCGAAGTGAGCGCAGGCGGCGCCGATCGCTTGCCCGAGCGCGTCAGCGGCCTCGGTACCGGCCGCGGCAGCGGCTGCGGCCGACGGCAGTGGGCCGAGCAGGCGCACCAGCCGGTTGACGCGGCCTCCCTCCATGTCGACGGAGACGTACGGCCGCGACGGCAACCCCCGCAGATCGCGCACCAGTTCGACGAGCTGCGCGCGGCTCTCGACGTTGCGCGCGAACAGGATGATCCCGCCCGGCCGCAGCTCCGCGAGCAGGCGACGCTCGTCGTCATCGAGCGCAGTGCCGGGGACGCCGCATAGGAGGAAGCGATTGTCACCGCCTGCGTTCACGCTGCGCTCCAACCAGGAACGAAGCGGTCTGTGTAGGGGCGGAGCTTGCCTCCGCCCTGCGCGAGGCCCGTAGGCGCCTGCGCAGAAGGGGCCAGGCAAGCTGGCCCCCTACTCGGTCCCCTTTCTCTTCTCGCTTTGGCGCGCGCCGACGAACGGCGCGATCCGATCGATGGCCTCGAGGCTGCACCTCTCGACCTGGCGGGGTCAACTGGTAAACACAGCATCATTATTGAAGGTCCTTCTTGAGGCCGGCGAGCACGTTCAACGCCTCGATCGGCGTCAGGCGATCGAGCTCGAGCTCGCGTAGGCGACGGGCGACGCTCTCTTCCGGTGGCGGGAAGAGCGCGAGCTGGTGCGGCCCGGGGCCCGGGCGCGCCGACTCGACGACTTTCGCCTCCTGGCGCTCCACCTGGCGCAGCACCTCCTCGGCGCGGCGGCACACCGCGTCGGGGACGCCGGCGAGCCGGGCGACATGGATGCCGTACGAGTGATCGGCCGGGCCCTCGACCACGCGATGGAGGAAGATCACGCTCCCCTGCCACTCCTTCACCGCAAGCGATGCGTTGGCCACGCGGTCGAGGCGCGGCGCGAGGTCGGTCAGCTCGTGGTAGTGGGTGGCGAACAGCACCAGCGGGCGCCCCTGCTCGGGCGTGCGGTCGTGCAGCGCTTCGACCACTGCCCATGCGAGCGACAGGCCATCGAACGTCGCCGTGCCGCGCCCGACCTCGTCGAGGATCACCAGTGACGAGCCGCTGGCATGCCGGAGGATGTTGGCCACCTCGGTCATCTCGACCATGAACGTCGACTCGCCCCGGGCAATGTCGTCGGCGGCGCCGACGCGGGTGAACACGCGGTCGATCTCGCCGATCTCGGCCTCCTCGGCGGCGACGAACGACCCCGCCCACGCCATGATCACGGCCACCGCCACCTGGCGCAGGTAGGTGGACTTGCCGCCCATGTTCGGACCGGTGAGGATGACGACCTGGCGCGTCTCGCTGTCGAGCTCGACGTCGTTGGGGACGAACGCGGCGCTCGCCAGCTCCTCGATCACGGGGTGCCGCGACGCGGTCAGGTGCAGGCGGGTGCCGCTGACCAGGTGCGGCCGCACGTATCGCCGCTTGCGCGCGCGCTCCGCGAACGCGGCGAGCACGTCGACCGCGGCAAGCGCCCGCGCCGTCGCCGCGAGCCGCGCCGCACGCCCGGCGCAGCGCCGCAGCAGCTCGCCGAACAGCGCGCGCTCGCGCTCGTCGGCGCGCGCCTCGGCGCCTGAAATGCGCCGCTCGAGCTCCTCCAGCTCCGGGGTGACGAAGCGCTCGCCGCCGGCAAGCGTCTGCCGCCGGATGAACTCCTGCGGCACCCGGTCGAGGTAGGTGCGCGACACCTCGAACCCGTAGCCGAACACCCGGTTGTAACGAACCCGCAAGGTGGGGATGCCGGTGCGCGCCCGTTCCCTCGCCTCGACCTCGGCGAGCACCTCCTTCGCGCCGCGCGAGAGAGAACGCGCCTCGTCGAGGTCGGCGTCGACGCCGGCGCGGATCATTCCTGGCCCCGGCATGGCGGGCGGCTCGTCCGCCAGCACCGCGCAGAGGTCTTCGCGCAGATCGGAGAGATCGTCGCCCCCCCGGCCCAGAGAGGCCAGCAGCTCACTCTGTGACGCTGCCAGCTCCATCTTGACGCCGGGAAGCGCGGCGAGCGCGGTCCGTAGCGCTCCAAGCTCGCCGGGCCGTGCCTGGCTGAGCCCGAGCCGCGCCGCGGCGCGCTCGAGGTCGCCGACGCCGCGCAGCCCGTCGCGCAGCATCGCCAGCGACGCCGGATCGTCGATCAGCGCGGCGACAGCTTCGTGCCGCGCGGCAGCCGCCGCGACATCGGTCAGCGGCCGCAGCAGCCAGTCCCGCAGCAGGCGCGATCCCATCGCGGTGACCGTCGCGTCGAGCACGTGCGCGAGAGCGCCCCGGCGCTCGCCGGACGCATCGCGAACAATCTCGAGGTTGCGCACCGTAGCGGCGTCGAGGATCAGCTCGCTACGCCGCATGCGCCGGCGAAAGTCGCTGACGTGCCGCGGCAGCTCGCCCTGGGTGGCGCGAACGTACTCGAGCAGAGCGCCGGCCGCACCGAGCAACGTCTCACCGGGCTCGAGCTCGAACGCCCGTACCGAGGCCACCGCGAGGCACCGCCGCAGCAGCTCCTCGCCGCGACGCGGGTCGAACCACTGCGCCGGACGGATCGTGACCATCGCCTGACCGAGCTCTCCCTGCCAGCCGTCAGCAGGGTCATCGTGGCCCTCTGGAAGCAGCACCTCGCGCGGCTGGAGCTGGGCGAGCAGCTCGCGCATCTCCATCGGGTCGGCGCACACCGTGCCGCCGAGCTCTCCCGATGCCGCCTCGAGGAAGGCCGCGGCGATGCGATGACCATCGGGCACGAGACTAACGATCCAACGCCTCTCGCCGTCCGCGACCAGCTCCGGCTCGGTCACCGTGCCCGGCGTGAGCACGCGGACGATGCCGCGACGGACGATCCCGCGCGCGGCCGATGGATCCTCGAGCTGCTCCGCCACCGCCACCTTGAACCCCGCATCGAGCAGCTTGCCGACGTAGCTCGCCATCGCGTGGTGCGGGATCCCGCACATCGGCGACTCCACGGCGTCGTTGTGCCGGCGCCGGGTCAGCACGATGCCGAGCACCGGCGCGGCACGCACGGCGTCCTCGAAGAACAGCTCGTAGAAGTCGCCGAGCCGGTAGAGCAGCAGCGCGTCCGGGTTGAGCGCCTTCAGCTCGAGGTACTGCTGCAGCATCGGGGTCTGTTTCATGTCGGCCGAATCTTAGCGCGCCAGCGAGAGTGATGAAGCGTGAGGCTCGAGGCAAGAGCAAGAAGAACCAAGGAAGCAGCTCAACCGTCGGCGCGCCTGAGCGCGACGCCGCGTCCACCAAGCCACTCCGCGCCGATCCCTGAGCGGCGCGCGCGTGCCACTTCTGACGTTCTGCTCGCGACGGGATCGGGCCGGCGCCGCCGCGAACCCCGGCGGCGCAAAGAACCCGGCCCATCCGCATTCAGAACGTCAGAGGTGGCAACGTCAACCGCCAAACCAAGAGGAAGAAACAAAGAAGCAGTCGGAGGATGCGGCAACAGCCATCGACGTTCGCTTGTGCGGCAGCAGGAACTGCACTTGACGCCGCGCCTCCGTGCACGCAAGACTGCGGAGGTGAAGACGGTGCTCGCAATCGCGGGCTGCGGGCCGCGCCTCGAGGTGGCGCTCGCGACGCCGTTGCTTCCGGCGCCGGCGCTGGTCGCGCTCGCCGGGCCGACACCGCGGTCCGATCTCATCGTCGCCGCCATCGACCTGCTGCTGCGCTCGGCCGGGATTCCCGTGGAGGCGCTCGAGGCGGTGGTGGCGACCCGCGGGCCCGGCTCGTTCACCGGCATCCGCGTCGCCCTCGCGACCGCGCAGGGGCTCGCCGCGGCGCGCGGCATCCCCGGGCATGGCGTCTCGTCGCTGCTCGTCCAGAGCGTCCGCACGGCGCAGCGGCCATGCATCGCGGTCCAGCCCGCCCGGCGAGGGTTCGTCTACGCGCAGCGCTTCGAAAAGGACACCGGCGGCGCTGTGCCAATGCACCCGGCAGCGGTCGTCGCCATCGAATCGCTGGCCGCCGCGGACGCCGCCGTCGTCGCCCCGGCCGGTCTCGCGCTGCCGGCCGGGACCCCGCTGGCTGCAGCAACCCTGACCGCGGCCGAGGCGCTGCTCGAGCTCGCCGCCCGGCTCGGTACGCTCGACGCCGCGACCTTGACGCCAACCTACATCGAGAGTCCGCAGGCCGTCCCGCCGGGACCACCGACCACACCATGGCAGCCCTCCCGCAAGGCTTCCTGATCCGGCACGCGCAGCCCGACGACGTCGCCGCGGTGTCGGCGCTCGAGGCGCAGGTGTTTCCCGATCCCTGGCCGGCCCATCTCTACGCCCAGGAGGTCCGGTTGGCACTGCGCTTTCAGCGCGTCGTCTTCGACTCGAACGGCTACCTCACGGCGTACCTGTTCTCGTGCTGGCAGGCCGACGAGCTCCACGTTCTCAAGGTGGCAACCCACCCGATGTACCATGGGATCGGCCTGGCCACCACCTTGCTGAAAGAAGCCGCCGCCGAGGCGGCTCGGGGACACGGACGGGGCATCATCCTCGAGGTGCGCCCGTCGAACCACCGTGCCGTCATGCTCTATCGCCACCTCGCCTATCGCATCATCGGCCGCCGGCCCCGCTATTACAGCGACGGAGAGGACGCGCTGGTGATGTCCCTCGCCATTTCACCGACCGGGCTCGCCTCTGTCACCTAGCGCTATACTCGATCGGGAGCAGCGGTGGGCGTGACCCGACTCGGCGAGATTCTGATCACCAAGGGTGCTGTGTCGCCCGATGGTTTGCGCAGCGCCCTCGAGGCGTGCCGGCGGCACGGTGGCCGCCTCGGCACCTGGCTCGTTCGTCTCGGCCTGATCAACGAGGCTGCTCTCCTCAGCGCTCTGGCGGAGCAGACCGGCTGCCCGCCCGCGCCGACGCTCGATCTGGCGACGGCTCCGGCCGAGGTGCGCGGCCTGATCCCGGGGGCAGTGGCCAAACGAAGCATGATGGTGGCGTTTGCCCGCCAGGGCCGGAATCTTTCGGTCGCGATGCTACACCCCAACGACCTCGTGGCCATCGACGAGGTCGCCTCGATCACCGGTCTGGTTGTCCGGCCGCACGTCGCCACCGAAGCCGCACTCGCAGCAGCCATGGCGATCCCGCTGACGCAGCCGGGCAACGAGGCCGGCGGTCCGCCTCCCGGCCCGCCCAAGGCGACGGTGCGCGAGTGGCGGCAGTTCTGGCGCCTCGAGTCGAACCCCCAGGAGCTGTTCCGCGCGCTCAACACCCCGGCGTTGACGCCGCTCGCCTCATCGGCGGCGACGTTCCCTCAACTGGTGCCGACCGGGCTAGAGCCTGCAGCGGGATACGGGACGCTGGAGGACCTCAGCGAGTCGCTCGCCGCAGTGCGCCAGCGCGATCAGGTCGCAGCGCTTCTGCTCGATCACCTGGCGCCGCTCGCCAGCCGGGTCGCGTTGTTTTCCCTCCACCAGGGAAAGATCATGGGATGGGCGGTGCGCGGCGGCGACTCGGTCGACGAGGATTTCCACACGCTGATGCTGCCGCTCGACCGCCCGTCGGTCTTTCTCAACCTGGTGCGTGGTGTCGACCTTCACGTCGGGCCGCTCGGCGGCGGCGAGGGCAATCAGGTCCTCTACGATGCGCTCGGGCCGCCGGTGCCCGCCGACGCGGTGGTGGCGCCGGTGCGCGTCCGCGGCAAGCCCGTGGCGTTCATCTGGCTCGACAACGGCGAGCAGTCGGCGGCCAGTGCGCCGGTCGATGCCGTCCAGCAGGTAGCGAGGACGGCGGGGCTCGCTCTTGAGATCCTCGTACTGCAGCAGAAGATCAGGACCGCAGGGCGCTTGACAGACGCCGTGATTGCGGACTAGGGTTACGCGCTCGAAGGAAAGGGGAGGAAGCGATGATCAAGGCCGATCTGGTGCGCAAGGTAATGGACGCGGTGGAGCTGCCGCAGGCGCAGGCGGGCAATGCAGTCAACACGATCTTCGACGCCATGCGCGAGGCGCTCACACGCGGCGAGCGCATCGAGCTGCGCGGGTTCGGGGTCTTCATGGTCAAGAACCGCAAGCGTGGCATCGGCCGCAACCCCAAGACCGGGGTCGAGGTCGCGATTCCCCCTGGCAAGACGATCCGCTTCAAGCCTGGCAAGGCGCTGCGGGTCATCGACTAGGTGTCCACACCCGAGCCGGAGATTCAGTACATCGGCCCCGATGGCGTCCCCATCGGGGTTGTTCGTCCCAGCCCTCCCCCGCCCGAGCGTGTCTGGCTGCACCTCCTGCTGCTTGGCCTGACGTTCGTCTCGACCACGCTTGTCGGCGGTCTCGCGTTCGGGGAGTTGCCCGAAGGCTTCAAGACGACCTCGATACTCCAGCTTGTCCTTCACCCCGCGGTGATTCGCGCCGGTATCGCCTTCTCGCTGCCTCTGCTGGCCATCCTGCTCACCCACGAGATGGGTCATTACATCGCGTGCCGCATCCACCGGCTCGACGCTACGCTGCCGTACTTCATACCGGCACCGGTCGGGATCGGGACCTTCGGCGCCTTCATCCGCATCCGCTCGTACATCGCGAGCAAGCGCGAGCTGCTCGACGTCGGCGCGGCCGGCCCGCTGGCCGGCTTCATCGCCTGCGTTCCCGTCCTGTTCGTCGGCATCGCGCTCTCGCACCCGGTCGCCGAGCTCCCGGCCGGCGGCTACATCAGCTTCGGCGAACCGATCGCCTTTCACCTCGTGACGAAGATGCTCCACCCCAACTTGCCGGCGGGCGGCGACATCTTCCTCCACCCCACCGGCTTCGCGGCCTGGTTCGGCTTGTTCGCCACCGCGCTCAACCTGCTCCCATTCGGTCAGCTTGACGGCGGCCACATCACCTACGCGCTGTTCGGCAACCTCCAACGGCGCTACTCGTGGCCGCTGCTCCTGGTGCTCATTGCGCTCGGCTTCAAGTGGACCGGGTGGTTCGTCTGGGTGGTCGTCGCGCTGCTGATGGGGGTGCGTCACCCGCGCGTGGCCGACGAGGTGGTTCAGCTCGACGGCCGACGCCGGTTCATCGCCTGGATCTGCATCGTCATCTTCGCGCTGTGCTTCACGCCCGAGCCGATCAAGATCGTGCCGTAGGTCGTACGCCGGGCTGGGGTGGGGCGACGTTCTTTCGCGGTCATCAAGCTGTGGAGACGGACGGTGCCAGGCATCGCATTTCGCGCCAACTCGCCGTGAACGCGGGCCTGCCTTGGCGCGACGGCGACAGCGATCGACGGGGCGCCGGGCGAAATGCGATGGCTGGCACGCGCGCGCCGCTCGAGGGAGCGGCGCGGAGTGGCTTGGTGGGCGCAGCGTCGCCCTCAGGCGCGCCACGGATTGAGCTGCTCTTACTCTCGCCTGTCGCCTGTCGCCTGGTTCCCGGGCACGCGCGCGCCGCTCAGGGATCGGCGCGGCATCTGCCATGGCCACGGCCTCGCGCTCAGGCGCGCCACCGGGTGAGCTGCGTGTCTCGCGGCGAGGCAGGCTTGGGGGCCGGAGTCTCCGGTCCGGTCTTACAGTCGGAGGTCGGTGTAGGGGAGCAGCTTGCCTGCTCCCTTGGCGAAGGGCGGAGGCAAGCTCCGCCCCTACTTCTTTTCCTTTTCGGTTCCCGGTCCCCGGTCCCCGGTCCCCTGCTTCTCCGGACGGTCTTCCCAAACTAGCGTGACCGGACCGTCGTTGACGAGGTCGACCTCCATCATCGCGCGGAAAACCCCGGTCGCGACAGTGACGCCGCGCTCGCGCAGCGCCTCGACCAGCGCGGTGACCAGCGGCTCGGCCTCGGCGGGCGGCGCCGCGGCGAAGAAGTCAGGGCGGCGACCGCGGCGGATCGACCCGGCGAGCGTGAACTGGGAGACGAGCAACACGGCGCCGCCGATCTCGTCGAGGCCGAGGTTCATCTTCCCGTCGCCGTCCTCGAACACGCGCAGGGTGGCAAAGCGGTGGGCGGCGCGCTCGACCTGATCGGGACCGTCGCCGCGCGCGACGCCGACGAGCAGCAGCAGGCCGCGGCCGATCGCGCCGGCGACCTTGCCCTCGACGCGCACCTCGGCCCGGCTGACCCGCTGGGCGACGATCCTCACCGCCGCCTCCGGCGGGCGATCACCGCGCGCAGCTCGTGCCACTCCGGCGCCCGCAGCGCGACGAGCGCCGCGAGGTACACGGCGGCGCCGACCCCGCCGTAGACGCCGAGCAGCACCAGCGAGCGCACGCTGGTGGCGAGCGGCACCGGCCGCACGTGATCGAGCAGGAACACCACGGCGCCCGCGGCGATCGCGGCGCCGAGGTGACGCACGATCGCCGGCAGCACGTCGCCGATCCGCGGCAGCCGGCCGTGCCTGCCGTCCAGCCAGAGAAGGGTGAAGGCGTTCGCCACCTGCCCCGCGGATGTCGCCGCGGCGACGCCGCGCACGCCGAACGGGGCGGTCAGGGTAACGCCGAGCGCGAAGAACACGACCAGGTTGACTATCGACGCGATCACCGGCGAGCGGGTGTCGTTCCAGGCGAACGAGGCGCTGGCCAGCAGCTTGGTGAGCGCGAGGAACGGCATGCCGAGCGAGTACACCACCAGCGCGGATGAGGTCGTGTGCACGGCGTCGAGGCCGTAGCGTCCGCCGCCGAGCAGCGCCCCGGTCATCGCGGTGGCGAGGGCGATCGACAGCGCCGTGCTCGGCAGCGACACCACCGAGAGCAACCGCACGGCGAAGCCGAGGCTGTCGCGCGCCGACTGCTCGCTCTGCAGCCTCTCGGCGGCGAGCATCGGCAGCACCGCGGTGGTGAGCTGCACGATCACCATCCCGTACATCATCTCGTTGAGGCGCGAAGCGTTGAACATGCAGGTGACAGCGCCCTCCCCGACCTCGGAGGCGAACCGAGTGGAGAGCAGCACGGTGAGCGGGTAGATCCCGAGAGTTGTAATCGTCGGCACCATCTTGGCGAGCACGCGCATCACGTCGCGGTTCGAGAAGGCGCCGCGGCCGGGCAGCAAGGGCAGCCCGACGCGAGCGCAGGCGGCCCACTGCATGCTGAACTGGGCGAGCCCGCCGGCGAGCACGCCGACCGCCATCCACATCGGCTCGCCGTGGAAGATCAGCACCGTGGCGACGGTGCCGCCGGCCATCAGGAGGTTCAACGCGATCGGCGTCGCGGCGGGTAGCAGAAACCGCCCCGATGCGTTGAGCACGCCCTGCGCCAGCGCCGCCAGCGAGATCAGGCCGAGGTACGGGAACATGATCCGCGTCAGGCGGACGGTCAGCGCCATCTTTTCCGGGTTCTCGGCAAAGCGGGCGGCGAACACCGTGGCGAGAGAGGGCGCCGCCAGCACCCCGAGGCCGACGATCACCGGCAGGGCAACCAGCAGAATCGTGGTCATCCCGCGCACGAACGCGCGCGTGCGCTCGTCGTCGCCGGATGCCCTGAGCTCGGCGAGCGTCGGGATGAACGCCGCGTGAAGCGCCCCCTCGGCGAGAAACTGGCGAAACATGTTGGGGATGCGAAACGCCGTGTAGAACGCGTCGGTCACCATCCCGGCGCCGAGCAGCGCGGTGGCGGTCTTGTCGCGAAGCAGGCCGGTGAATCGGCTCAGGAGCGTCACCGCCGCCATGCCGCCGGTGGCCGTCACCATTTTCCTGCGCATCGACACGGCGGTCACTCTACACCGGCCGTTCGCCCGGCGCGACCTGTGCTAGCATGGCTTTGCCGTCCACGCCGGGAGGCTTATCATGAGCGTCAACAAGGTCATCCTCATCGGTAACCTGGGTCGGGATGTCGAGCTGCGGCACACGCCCGGTGGCGCCACCGTCGCCAAGTTTTCGATCGCCACCAACGAGAAATGGAAGGACAAGGCGGGCCAGCTCCAGGAGCACACCGAGTGGCATAACATCGTGGCGTGGGCCAAGCTCGCCGAGTTCTGCGGCACCTATCTCTCGAAGGGCCGGCAGATCTACGTCGAGGGGATGATGCGCACCCGCACCTACGACGACGAGAAGGGCAACCGCCGCTACTTCACCGAGGTGCGCGCCAACGTCATCCAGCTCCTCGGGCCGAAGCCCGGCGGTAGTGGCGGCGGCACCGAGGCGGGCGGCGGCGCTCCGGCCGACGGCCCCGAGTTCCCGCCCGACAACGACGACGAGATCCCGTTCTAGACGCTTCGCGCCGCCGGCGCTCCCGGCAAGCACCGGGAGCGCCGGCGCAACCTCCACGCCGCGATCGGAGCGCCTGCGCTAGACTTCGGCGTTCGCTGCCGTCGCCGCCAAGGCAAACGGCTGTCGTGTGTGGGGAGGTCGGGATGAGCGGTCCAGTGTGGCGGTTTGAAGCCGGGGCGGAGGCAAGCTGCGCCGCGTGCTTCCGCACGGTGACCGGCGTCTTTGTCGAGGGCGAGGTCGCAGACAACGGCTTTCACGCCGAGCGCAATGTGTGCCCCGACTGCTATCGCCGGCTCAACCGCATGCTCGTCCGCGGCGAGCTCGGCCGGCCGACCTCCGGCCCGGCGTACGCGCGACGCTGACCACGCGCGCGGTCCTCGCTCCCGACTCGGCCCAAGTCCGCAAGACAGCTATGGCGCGTCGTGCGAAGGCTGCCTCGCCTGTGCAGCGGGGGTAACCGTCTCAAACACGGTCGGCTCGATGAAAACCGGGTCGCCCGAGACGTTGTCGATCAGCATCGCATAGGCGTGGACCCGCCCCCCCGGCGTCGCCACGGTGATCGTCGCGTACCCGCGGGCGACCGACGGCGTCACCGGCGCCGGCTCCCGGTGGATCCTGGTGAACTGCCGATGCTCGTAAGGCTGCAACGTTGCTGGCACCGTCTTGAGCAGCTCGCCGTTGTCGCCGTACAGGCGGATCTCGACGTCGGCCGGGAACGCCGTGTCGTTCATGAACCCGATGTTGACCCGAAACCCCGTGGTGCCGTCGCGCGAGAACGTGAGGTGGTGGAAGTACCCGGTCTGGCCGGACGCGATGGCGGTGGCATCGCCCTGGCCGGGGATGAACATCCCGAACGTACCGCCGCACGCCGACGCGGTGTTGTAGAAGCGCGAGCTGACGTCCGCCCAGCCGGAGAGCATCTCGACGCCGATGGCGGCGTTGCTGGCCGAGAAGGTGCTGCCGAGGACGTTGGACAGGCGCACCGTGGTCCCCGGCGCCACCTCGACGTCGGCGGTGGCCGGCGCCGGGTTCGCCTGGTTTGCGCGCAGCAGCGAAAGCCGGACCGACGCGGGAGACGCGGCCGAGTTGAAGAGGTCGATGTCGCTCTGCCAGCGCGTGCCGTTCTCGCCCCCGGCGTTGGCGGCGGCGGCGATCGCGACGTCGATGCCGTCGGCCACGGGCGCCGCAACGCCGCGGACCGGCCTGATGTAGACCGGGTCGCCCGAGACGTTGTCGATTACCATGGCGTAGGTGTAGACCATGGTGGCCTGCGTTTCGCTGCGGACCACGGCGTACCCGGCAGCGACGCTCGCCGTCGCGGGCTGCTGCCGGAAAATCGTCGTGATCTGGCGGTGCTCGAACCCTTCCAGAGTCTGGCTCACCGTCTTCAATAGCGTGCCGTCGCCGGCGTGCAGCTCGATCGCCATCGTCGTCTCGACATCGGTAGCGTTGGCAAAGCCGACGTTGACGCGGAACCCCGTGTCGGGGTCGGCCGAGTGCGTGAGCAGGTGGAAGAACACAGGCGCCCCGTCGAGCACCGCTGCGCTCTCAAAGGACGCCGGCAGCATCATCCCGTAGGTCCCGCCGCACGCCGATGCCGTGTTGTAGAAACGGGCGTTGACGTCGGCGCCGCCGGCGAGGAACTTGATCCCGAGCGCCGCGTTGCCTGCCGAAAAAAGCGATCCCAGCACGTTCGTGAGGCGGGTCGTCCCGCCCGCCGGAACAGTCACCTGCTCCGTGGCGGGCGCCGGGTTGGCCTGGTTGGCGCGCAGGAGGGCGAGCTCGACGACCGCTTCCGCGTCGCCCGTGTTCAGCAGATCGATGTCGGTCTGCCAGCGGCTGTTGCCGACGCCCTCGGTGTTCGCCGCCGCCGGGATCATCAGCGCGAACGGGTCGGCCACCTGAATCACCGAGACGAGCTGACCCGCAATCTCCAGCGTTCCCGAACGCGCCTCGCCGGCGCCGGGAGCAACCGAGACCTCGACCGTCCCGCTCCCCTCCCCACTCTCGCCCGCCACCACCGTGAGCCAGTCCAAATCGTTGCTGACCGCCGTCCACGGACACGCCGCAACGTTGCTGGTGACGAGGACGATCCGCGTCCCACCCGTCTGCGGCACGGTATGGTGGCCTGGCGCGACGCCAAAGACGCACGGCGCGACTGCCTGCTCGACGGCAAAGGCGATCCCGGCGATGGTCAGCGTGGCCGACCGTGCCTCGCCGGTGTTCGCGGCCGCGCTGAAGGCGATCGTCCCGCCGCCGGAACCGCTCGCGCCCGAGGTGATCGCCAGCCAGGACGGCTGGCTGGACGTGGCCGCCCACGCGCAGGACGCGAGATTGGCCGTGAGTGCGACCGTCCCGTCACCCCCCTCGGCCGGCAGCGACGTAGACAGAGGATCGAGCGCGAACGAGCACGGTGGCGCCGCCTGCGCAACCGCGAACACCCGCCCGCCGATGGTCAATGTGGCCGCGCGGGCCTCGCCTTCGTTGGCGGCCACCGCATAGTCGACGGTCCCGGTTCCGGTCCCTGCCGGCGCCGACGTGACGGTCAGCCATGAGGGATCGCTCGAGACGGCCTCCCAGGCGCATTGCCCGACGTTGGTCGTCACCAGGACCGTGCCGTCACCTCCCGCAGGCGAAAAAGAAGCGCCCGTCGGCGCCAGCGTGTACTCGCACGGAGCCACCGCCTGCTGCACCGTGAACACCTGGCCACCGACCGTTATGATCGCGCTGCGCGCTTCGCCCGGGTTGGGAGCCACCGCGTACGCCACCGGAGCCGAGCCCTGGCCGCTCGCGTTCCCGGTGATCGTCAGCCACGAAGGGTCGCTGGAGACGGCGCTCCACGGACATGAGGCGAAGTTCGCTGACAGCGCGAAGGCTCCAGCCCCGCCAGCCGAGCCGGCCGAGGCGCCGGCAGGGTCGATGCCGATCACACACGTCCCGTGCTCCTGCGTCACGGTGAATGCCACGCCGCCGATCGTGAGCGTGCCGGTGCGGGTGTCGCCGGGGTTCGCGGCCGCCTGGTAGCCGACCGTGCCGTTCCCGGTGCCGGCAGCGCCGAAGATCAGCGTCAGCCACGACGGCTCGCTCGAGATTACCACCCAGGGGCACGAGGCGAGGTTGGGGGTGACGACGACCGTTCCGCTCGCGCCGATCGACGGCACCGTTGCGCCTGTCGGGCTTAGCCCATAGGTGCAGGGAGCATGGTTCTGGTTGACCGTGAAGGTCTTCCCGCCAATCGTGAGTGACCCTGTGCGGGCCTCGCCGGAATTGGGCTCGACGGCATACTGGACCACGCCGGGGCCGGTACCACTCGCACCCGCCGTGATCGTCAACCACGCCGGGGCGTTCGATACCGCGGTCCAGGCGCACCCGGCCCACGTTGGCGTCACCGCAACGCTGCCGGTCGCGCCGGACGCGGCGGCGGTGACGCTCGTCGGGCTCAGTTGGAACGTGCAGGTGGGGCCGTCCTGTTGCACCACGTACAGGTAGCCGGCGATGCTCAGCGTCCCCGTCCGCGCCAGACCGGCATTGGGGTTCACCATGAACTCAACGAAGTCGATCCCCGTCCCGCTCGCTCCGGACGTGACCGTCAACCAGGAGGGGTCGTTCGTCACCGCGGTCCAGGCGCAGTCCGGTTGGCTCGTCCACACCCTGGTCGTGCCACTCCCGCCTTCGGACGTCCACGAAGTACCGTAGGAGTAGAGACCGTAAAGACAGGTGGACGTGGTCTCCTCCGCGGCTACCGGAGCCGCAGCCAAGATGAAGGTGAGGGCCGCAAAGCCTGAGGCGACCAGCCGCCCGAGCCATTGGCGTCTCGCAAGGAGCCGGCGGGATGAGCGATCAGGAGATTCGCGGTTCGGCTCCTGACTCCGGGGAGAACGTCGTGGCGCTGCTTCCATCGTCACCTCCGACTGCGTGCCCGGGTCGGCGGCCCGGTCCGGAATCGCCCCGGAACAGCACCATGCCTTCCCACCCTGGCGTGCCCGCGCCATGCAGCGCCGACGCCTCCCTTGTAGCCAGACCTTCGCGTTGTGTCAAGGAAGCGGATCACACTGCCGTGACACGCCCGCCGGGGGTGGGAGCGGCCGCGGTCGTTACCGCGGCCCGACCGCCGCCCCCGCACCCCCCTCGCAATCGTGGCGCCCGCGGTCGCCCGCGCGGCGTGCATCTATGGCTTCGCGGGCAACACGCGGCGCAGGTGGCCCCTCCTGACGCCAGCGATCTCGTAGGCGGTGTCGACCCGGTGGGTCTCCGTGGTGACGACCGTGCGGTTCGTCTGGATCCTCGTGACCACTACCGTGTCGAAGTCGACAGAACCGGGCTTGATGACGAGCGTTGCGAACGGACCCGGGCAGCTCGTCGGCGCGTGTGCGCAGACGCCCAGCCAGCCGATCGGAATGGTCTGCGGACCAATGTAGGACGTCGTGACTACGCTCGCCGTGACCTCGACGGCATCCCGGTTCTCGATCACGCTCGAGAGCGCGGTGTCCGAGGAGGCGGTCTGGACCGGCACGCCCACGCGGATCGCTACGCTGCCCGCCGCGGCGCGGACGGCGTCGCCGGCGGCGGTGACCGCGGCCTGGACCGCAGCGTCGGCGAACGGCGCGTTGAACGTCTGATCGTAGACGGCGGCGCCGCCGAATCGGCCGATGACCCGCGTCCGTGGCTGGTCGACCCGTTGCGTCTCGGTGCCCCCAACGCTCATCGAGGACTCGATGGCCTGGGTCGACGTGGCTGAAACCGTGCTCGTGACTGTGGTGGCACTGACGACAACGGTCGAATCGGTGGTCAACGTGAGCTGACAGCTCGGGCTCGACCCGCTGCACGCGCCACCCCATGAGTCTAAGCCCATCGTGCTTCCCGCGGCGTAGGTCAACGTGACCGCCGCACCGGTCGGAAACGGGGCGCTGCAGTTTCCCGCCGCGCAGTCGAGCCCGGGCGGACTGCTGGTGACATGGCCGTCGAACGGGTTGAGCACCGTCAGCGACCGCGCGCCGGCGGGCTCGTTCACGGCGAAGGGTAAGCTGTTGCCCGCGAGCGTGGCCGCGCCGTAGCTGGCGAAGGCGGTGAGGACCACGCCGGATTCGGCCTTCGAGTAGGTCACACCGGCGATCGTGCAACTGTTGGCGGCGGCAGCGATCTGGCATGAATTGGCGCCGCCGAGCACGCCTGTGCCGGTGTTCAGGACGAGGCCCACGGCCGTGCTGACGGTGACCATTCGCGGCGTGCCGGTGACGTCCCGGGCCTGGATCGTGACGCTGAACGGCACGGCCGCGGGAGGAGCCGATCCCCCGTTGATGCCGGAAAAGGCGAGCCGGCTCGGCGGCGGCGTGGCGATCACCGTGAACGGCGCGCTGTCGCCGGGCGCGAGTAGATCGCCGCCGCTGGAGGTCGCCCTCAGGACCACGCCGGGCTCCGCCTTCGAGTACGTCGCGGCCGGGGCCGTGCAACTGCTCGCGCCCGCGGCGATCTGGCACGTCAGCGTGCCGCCGAGAACGCCCGTGCCGGCGTGCCGCGAGAGCGTCACGCCGCTGCCGGTCGCCACGTTCTGCGCTCTGCCCAGAGAGTCCCGCGCCTGCACCGCCACGCTGAAGCCGGATCCCACGCCGGGGCTCAGCCCGCCGTTCACGCCGGTGATCGCGAGACCGCACCCGGAGGTCCTGGTCGCCGGCCCGAGCACGGCGTAGCCGAGGCTGGTCGCCCCGCCCACGGTCGAAAAGCCTCCTCCGACGTAGAGGTTCCCGCCGGCGTCGAGGGCCAGAGCCACGACGCCGCTGACCCCGCCCCCGCAATCCGCGATCCAGTTGCAGTCGGCGGCGCCCGTCCCCGAGGTCGAGAGCTTGGCGAGGTCGTAGCGGACGCCACCGCCGATGACGCTGAATCCTCCGCTGGCGTAGACAACGCCGTGGTAGAGAGTGAACCCTCCGCCGGCGTACAGGCCGCCGTGCCCGTCGAGCACGAGGGCGTTGACCTGCTGCCCGCTGCCCGGGTTCCATGCAGCGTCCGCGGTGCCGCTGCCGGAGACCGAGAGCCTGGCGATTCCGGCGCGCGCCTGGCCGCCGATATTCTGGAAGGCACCGCCCACGTAGACGGCGCCGCTGCCGTCCAGGGTCAGAACGTTGACTCCAGCGTCGGCGTTGGGATTCCACGCGGCGTCCGCCGCGCCGATGCCGGAGGTCGAGAGCCTGGCGATGTTGCTGCGCGCGAGCCCGCCGATGGCGGTGAAATAGCCGCCCGCAAACAGATGCCCGGCACCGTCCAGCGCCAGCGCGCGAACCGTATGGAGGGCGGTCGCCGGCGGCGTGGCGTTGGGGTTCCAGGTGGCGTCCGCGCCACCGCTGCCGGCGGTTGAGAGCCTCGCGATGCTGTTGCGCGAGCGCCCACCGATGCTGGCGAAGGTGCCGCCCGCGTAGAGCGACCCACCCGCCGAATCCAGCGCCAGCGCGACCACCTCGCCGTCGGCGTTAGGGTTCCAGGCGGCGTCCGCCGCTCCGGTCCCGCTCCCCGAGAGCTTCGCAACGTGGTTTCGAGCCAGGCCCCCGACGCCGGTGAACTGCCCCGCTGCGTACACGGCGCCGGTCGCCGGATCGATCGCGAGCGCGTCCACCTCGCCGTTGCTCTCCGGGTGCCAGGCGGTGTCCAGCGTGTTGTCGGCGTTCAACCTGGCGATGTTGTTGCGCACCGTGACGCCGTCGCCCATGTACTGGAAGCGGCCGCCGATCACGGATCGCCCCGCGCCGTCGCGGGCGAGCGCGAGCACACCGCCCGCGGACATCACCGACGACCAGGCGGGATCGGCCGCGCCGGCCCCGCTGGACGAGAGGAGAGCGAACCCGGTCTTGGTCTGCCCGCCGATGCTCGTGAAGTTTCCGCCGACGTAGACGTGGCCGCTCGCGTCGGCCGCGAGGGCGTTGATCGGATTATTGGTGACCTGCCCAACTGAGAATTCCGGCGCCCACGTCAGCGGGGCCCAAATCGAGTCGACATAGCTGAACGAGTCAAACGCGATCTTGGCGAGCCCGGGAATCCCCTCGCCGCCGATGATGCTGAAGACGCCTCCGACATAGGCGTTGCCGCTGCCGTCCACCGCGAGAGCGACCACCTCGCCGTTGGCGATCGTGTCCCAGGACGGATCCGCCGCCCCGGTGCCGCCGCTGGCGATCCTGGCGATGCAGACGCGCTGCAGACCGCCGATGTGGTCGAACCTCCCGCCCACGTAGACGTGCCCGCTGCCGTCCAAAGCGAGACAGTCGACCGTTCCGGGGCCTACGCCGCTGATGTAAATCTGGGTTGGATTGGGGTCCCAAGCGGCATCTGCCGCGCCGGCGCCGGCGGCGGAGAGCTTGGCGATCCTCGCCCGGGCCTGGCCGCCGATATGGTTGAACACTCCCCCGACATAGATGCTGCCGCTCCCTTCCAGCGCCAGGGCGATGACCTGGGCGTCGGCGTGCGGGTCCCAGACAGCGTCGGCCGCGCCCGTGCCGCTGCCCGCCAGTCTCGCTATGTTGGAGCGCGCGCGGCCGCCGATGTGGAGGAAGTACCCGCCGGCGTAGACGGCGCCGCCGGAGTCCACAGTCAGGCAACGGACCCCGGCGTCCGGTTTCGGATCCCAGGCGGCATCCGCGGCGCCGCTGCCGCTGCCCGAGAGCTTGGCGAACCCGCCGCGCGCCCGGCCGCCGATGTGAGTGAAACTCCCGGCCACGAAGACGCTGCCGCCGCTGCCGATCGCGACGGCAGCGATGCCCCCGTCCGGGCTCGGGTTCCAGGCGGCGTCCAGGCTGCCGTCGGCGTTGAGCCGCGCCAGCCCGTTGCGCGGAACGCCGCGCACGTGATCGAAGGCGCCGGCGATGATCACCTTGCCGTCCGCCTGCCGGACGATGACGCTCACGGTGCCGCCTCCGAACACCTGAGCGATGGTCGGGCTGATCACCTCCTGCGCGCTGGCCAAGGTGGGAACGAGGAGCAGTCCAAGCGCAGCCACGAGGCAAACGCGCCGGCCGTGATGCGACCGCGCACAACGTATCGCACCCGCCGGCGACAGCGTCGTCGAAATCGGCTTCGCAAATCGGGCTCTCACTCGGAGTCCAACCCGTGGTGATGATGAGCTAATCCCGACTTAGAGCCTGTCCGCGACTGGGAGCCTGTCGGGAAGACGGGGTGGGGCGCGTCACGAGCGTCGCTGGGGCGTCGCGATGCGGGCGTCTCCCGCGGAGTTTATAATCAGTCCAGCGTGCGATGATGGAATTCGATGATCTCCTACGGGTCCTAACCGGCTTTCACGAGCACGAGGTGGAGTACATCCTCATCGGCGCGGCCGCCTTGAATATCCACAACATCGTCAGAGCGACCGATGACGTCGACGTTTTCATTCGGCCCGATCGAGAGAACATCGCCAGGCTCAGGGATGCCCTCCGCTCCGTGTTCGCGGACCCAGAGATCGACAAGATCACGGCAGAGGACTTGCTCGGCGAGTACCCCGCGGTGCAGTACGTGAGCCCGGACGGGACGTTTCAGCTCGACATCCTGACCCGCCTGGGAGAGGCGTTCTCGTGGGACAATCTCGAATCCGAGGTCGTCGACGTTCGGTCGATCCCGGTTCGCGTTGCAACGCCCCGGACTCTCTACAGGATGAAACGTGACACGGTGCG
>Ga0315273_10000508_pt1 | contig 41422 bp, 36 predicted proteins | sample YL17G02_0_MG_FD_205753 | JGI IMG/M metagenome (GOLD analysis project Ga0315273, IMG submission 205753) | Sediment microbial communities from Yellowstone Lake, YNP, Wyoming, USA - YL17G02_0 | ecosystem: Environmental > Aquatic > Freshwater > Lake > Sediment | place: USA: Wyoming | collected...
CAGCCTCTCCTACGGATACCGCCCGCCGCGGCCGGCGCCGCCCGAGCGCGCCACCCGAGCCCCGAAGCCGGACACGGCGCAGGGAACGGCGCCCGAGCCGGCGGCGGCTGCCGAGCCGCCGGCCCACGCGCCCGCCTGAGGCCGGGTCAGAACCCGACCCAGGGCACCGGCGATACCGGGATGATCGTGTCGTCGAGCTGCCAGGTCAGGCGCTCGTCGATCCCGACGACGCCCTCGACCCCGCGTACCCGGTCCCAGATCGAAGGCACCAGGGTGCGGCGTTCCACCTCGCCCTCGAGACGGACGACCCCCTGATCGACCGTCGCGGTCACCGCGTCGACCTCGAGCAACAGCTCCTGCCGGAGGATCGCGCGGACGTCCTCGAGGATCTCGGCGTCGTCCCTGAGGTAGTCCGCCAACAGGTCGACCCGCGAGACCACGCCCTGGATCCGGCCTTCGTCATCAACCACGGGCAGCCGCTTCACCCGATGCTCGTGCATCACCCGGGCGGCCTCGGTGACCGGCGCCTCGGGGCCGATCGTGACCGCCGGGTGCGTCATCAGGTCGTGCGCCACCATGCCTTCCGCCTTGCGCCGCTCTTCGCGATGGACCTTGCCTTGGAACATGTGGGGCGTCAGCACGTCGGGTGCCTCCTTCAGTAGGAGGTCGGCCTCGGACACGACGCCGACGATCGTGCCGCTCGCCCCCACGATCGGGACGGCGCTCACCCGGTACTCGCGCATCATGCGGACGAGCTCTTTGAACGGCGCCTGCTCGGGCGCCGTCACCACGGTCCTCGTCATCGCCTCTCGAACGGTACGCATGGCAGCCTCCTCGTTCACGAGATCTCGCTCTCCATCTGCACCCTAGACAACATCGCCGTGCCAAGCACGGGACGGAGGTCCCTGAGGGGTGAGGCCGTTCCGATGAGCGCCTCGCTCCAGGGCCAGCCCCGCCCGCGGCCAGCTAGGCTTCCCCTCGTGCCTGCGACCGACCATCCCGTGACCGAGTCCGACCGCAACCGGATGTTGATCGCGGCGGGCCTCGCGCTCGCCTCGGAGCTGGACCTCGACGCGATCCTCACGCGGATCGTGTCGCTCGCGGTCGACCTCACGGGCGCCACCTACGGCGCCCTCGGGGTGATGGGCGAGAACTCGCCGAGTATCGAGCGCTTCATCACGCAAGGGATCGACGACCAGACCCGCGCCCGGATCGGGCCCCACCCGGTCGGCAAGGGGATCCTGGGGCTCCTGATCAGGGAACGCCGCCCGATGCGCGTCCCCGACATCGGGTCGGACCCGCGCTCGGCCGGGTTCCCGCCGAACCATCCTCCGATGCACTCGTTCCTCGGGGCACCGATCACCGCGCTCGGTCAGGTCTTCGGGAACATCTACCTGACCGAGAAGCGCGGGGCGACCGAGTTCTCCGATGAGGACGAGGCCGCGCTCGTCGTGCTCGCCACGCAGGCCGGGGTGGCGATCGAGAACGCCCGGCTGATCGAGGAGTCGCAGCTGGCCCAGCAGGAGCTCGGGCGACTGGAGCTGCTCGAGGAACGGGAGCGGATCGCGAAGGAGCTGCACGACGGCGTGATCCAGTCGTTGTTCGCGGTCGGGATGAGCCTGCAGGGGGCGGCCGGCATGGTGCGCGACTCCGAGATCGCGCGGCGCATCGAGGGGTCGGTGGAAGACATCGATCGCGCGATCCGCGACCTGCGGAACTACATCTTCGGGCTCCGGCCGGGGATCCTCGCGGACCGTCAGCTGGATCAGGCGTTGAACGAGCTTGCCGCGGAGTTCCAAGAACGTACCGACGTGCTCACGATCGTCGACGTCGACGAGCAGATCGCGAGCGAGCTGGCGAGCCGCGCGGCCGACATCGTGCAGCTCACGCGTGAGGCGCTCTCCAACATCGGCCGGCATGCCTCGGCCACGTCGTGCCGGGTCTCGCTACGACGCACCGACGGCGGCGCCGAGCTCGAGGTCGACGACGACGGGATCGGCTTCGACGTCGACGTGCCCTCCCGAGGGATGGGCCTCGACAACCTCCGAGCGCGGGTCGAAGGGCTCGGAGGCTCGCTCATCATCGCGAGCGTGGCCGGTGAAGGCACCACGATCCGCGCAGCGCTCCCGCTCTAGCCGGCCCCGGACAGGGGTGAGGGGCCGGGAGCGTGGGCTCCCGACCCCTCGGGGTCCGACCGCCCGGGGTGGGGCGGACGGGGGTCTTCGACCTACTGGACGACCACCGCGGTCACCATGCCGAACATCCCGTCGGGTCCCTCCGCGTGCGGCAGGATGTGGCAGTGGAACGCCCACGCCCCCGGGTACACCGCCTTGAAGAGGATGTCGAAGCGAGACCCCGGCGCCACCACGAGGGTGTCGGCCAAGTAGCGGTTCGACTTCGCGAGCGGGTACCCGTCCTCACCCACGACCATGAAGTGGTAGCCGTGCAGGTGCATCGGGTGGAGCAGCGACCCGTCGTTGGCCATGTGGATCAGCACCCACTGACCCTGCTTCACGACGATCGGTTGCGTGGCCGGGAACGACTTGCCGTTCAGGTTGTACCCGAGGGGCCCGTCACCCAGGAACATCGAGTACTCGACCTGCGGCTCGACGCCGTAGACGCTCTTCCAGCCGTCCTTCGGGACGATGTTCAGCGCGCCGTAGAGACCCTTGCCCACCTGCTCCGCGGAGTTGAAGTGGGAGTGGTACACATACATCCCCGGTGGGTCCTTGATCGTGTACTCGTACGTCCAGTACTCGCCCGGCATCACCGGTGGTTGCGTGATGTAGGGCACGCCGTCCTCGGAGTTCGGCACCGTGAGGCCGTGGAAGTGCAAGGTGAACGGCTGGTCCATCTGGTTCTGCACCACGAACCGGACTCGGTCGCCCGGATTCACGCGGATCTCCGGGCCGGGCACCGTGCCGTTGAACGCCATCGCGTCCACGAACTGACCCTTGGCGACCTCCCACTGGATCTGCTCCACCGTGAGGTTGAAGACCTTCACGTTGCCGTTCATCTTGGGCTCGAGCACCTGGTTGCCGTATGTGTCGGTCTCCTTGCCCGCGAGGAAGTCGAGCACGCCCTGTTCGTGGCCCGCCGCCATCTCCTCTGCGGTCATCCCGGCGTGGCTGCTAGCGCCGGTCGCGCCGGTGGCGCCGGTAGCGCCGGTGGCGCCCGCGGCGGTGGTTCCGCCGGCGGCGGCCGTAACCGTACCCTTCATGCCGAGCTGGTCGTGGCCGGGGATCGTGCATAGTGAGTCGTACGTACCGGCATCGAGCGCGGGCACCTCGAGGGTGTCCGTGCTGCCGACCTCGATCTGCGGCGTCTCGTAGGTTTGATCGCCGACCTTCACGGCGAAGGTGTGCGGCGTTTGACCGTCGTTCGACACGTTGAACGTCACGGGGGCGCCCGCGGGCACCTCGGCGTCGGCCGGGACGATCTTGAAGTCTGTGAGGCTGATGTCGACGCTCGCCGGCGCAGCCGCCGCCTGGTCGCCACTTGCACCGCTCTCGGCACTGCCGCCGCCACCGCCGGAACAGGCGGCCGCGACGAGCGCCAGCGCGGCGACGAACGCCACGGCGCCTCTGCGGACCGGGATACCCATCCTTGCTCCTTCCCTCGAGGGACCCATAGCGTCGAAGTTTCCGATGCAGCGGAACCCCGCGAGGGTGCCGAAGGTCCCGGCTCCCGCAGGACCGATGCCCCTCAGGCAGGCACGCCCGGGCGGGCACACTATGCAGCTATGTTCGCCCGGTATTTCGTCGAGCTTGCGATGGAGCCCGAGCGCGTGGAGGCGGCGCTCTTGCGCAGCCCAGAGACCTGGGTGCCGGGGCTCGCGCGAGAGGCCAACTATCACGGTGACGCCCTCCTCGCGGAGGTCGGGTTCGGCGACGACGTCCGGATGGCCCGCCAGGTCGCGATCGAGTTCCGCGATCCGGTCCGCATGCCGTCGAAGACCGTTATCCCCCTGCACTGGATCGCCACCGGGGCGACCGGGCTCTTCCCGGCGCTCGAGGCCGACCTCGAGATCGCCCCGCTCGGCCCCACGCGCACCCAGCTCGCGATGAGCGCGCGCTACGTGCCACCGCTCGGCGCGATCGGCCGCGCGATCGACCGGGCGGTGCTGTTCCGGGTGGCCGAGGCCACGCTGAAGGACTTCCTCGACCGTGTGGGCGAGACGCTGATGGCACAGAACACGAACGCGGACGCGACCGCCGATCCAGACGGCGTGGCGATCGGGCTCGACCCGGCCTGAGCGGTCCCGAGACGACTCCCGATACCCCCACGTCGTCCCCGCCGGCCCACTAGGATGTGCGTCATGACGAAGAAGCCACCCCTTCGCGTCATGCTCGTCGACGATCACGAGATCGTGCGCGACGGCATCCGCGCGATGCTCTCCACCCAGGAAGACGTCGTCGTCACGGCGGAGGCGGGCACCGTGCGCGAGGCCGTCGACGAGGCGGGGCGCACGCGTCCCGACGTCGTCGTGATGGACGTGCGGCTCGCCGACGGCAGCGGCATCGAGGCCACCCGCGAGATCCGCGCGAACCACCCGGCCACCCGTGTGCTGATGCTCACCTCGTTCGCCGACGACGAGGCGCTGTTCGCCTCGATCATGGCCGGGGCGTCGGGGTACGTGCTGAAGCAGGTGAAGTCGGGCGATCTGATGCGTGCGATCCGCGCGGTCGGCGCCGGAGACTCGCTCCTGGACCCGAGCGTCACGAACGCCGTGCTCGAACGCCTCCGCAAGGGCAAGCACCTGATGCGCGACGAGAAGCTCGCACGCCTCTCACCACAGGAGGAACGCATCCTCACGGCGGTCGCCGACGGGAAGACGAACCGCGAGATCGGCGACGATCTCCACCTCGCGGAGAAGACCGTGAAGAACTACGTCTCGTCGATCCTCTCCAAGCTCGAGGTCGCCCGGCGCGCCGAGGCGGCCGCCTACCTCGCGCGCCACACCACGATGCCCGGCTCCGTCGAGTAGCCCAGGCCCTCCCCCGGGATCTCAGGCGCCGAGCATCTGGCGGAGCACCATCCGCAGGATCCCGCCGGCCCGGAAGTAGTCGAGCTCCGCGGGCGCGTCGATCCGGACGGTCACCGGGAACGACGACGACGTGCCGTCATCGCGCGTCGTCTCGACCGCTGCCTGCTGGCCGGGCGTGATGCCGCCCGCCAGCCCCCGTACCGACAACGTCTCGCGGCCGGTGAGTCCCAGCGAGACGGCCGAGTCGCCGCTCGCGTACTGCAGCGGCAGCACGCCCATGCCCACCAGGTTCGAACGGTGGATCCGCTCGTAGCTCTCGGCGATCACGAACCGCACGCCCAGCAGGTTCGGGCCCTTAGCGGCCCAGTCGCGGCTCGAGCCGCTGCCGTACTCCTTGCCAGCCAGCACCGCGAGCGGCGTGCCCGAGGCGCGGTAGCGCTCCGAGGCTTCGAACACGCTGGTGACCTCGCCGGTGGGAAGGTGGGTCGTCCACGAACCCTCGGTGTCGGGCGCGAGGTCGTTGCGCAGCCGGATGTTCGCGAACGTGCCCCGCATCATCACCTCGTGGTTCCCGCGGCGTGCGCCGTACGAGTTGAAGTCGACCGGCTCGACCCCGCGCCCGCGCAGGTACGCGCCCGCCGGGGAGTCGGCCTTGATCGATCCGGCCGGCGAGATGTGGTCGGTGGTGATCGAGTCGGCGACCTTCACGAGGACGCGCGCGCCCTCGATGTCGCCCACCGGCACGTCGTCGGCGAGCGCCTCGAAGAACGGCGGCTCCGCCACGTAGGTCGACGCAGCGTCCCACACGTAGGTGGGCCCCTCGGGCGTGGGGAGCGCCCGCCAGAGCTCGTCGCCGTCCCACACGCGCGCATACTGCACGTCGTACTGCTCGCGCGTGATCGACGCCGAGACCGCCTCGCGCACCTCGTCGGCGGTGGGCCAGAGGTCAGCGAGATAGACGGGACCGTCCGGACCCTGCCCGAGTGGCTCGGTCGTGAGGTCCAGGTCCATCCGCCCCGCGAGCGCATACGCCACGCAGAGCGGCGGCGACGCCAGATAGGCCGCGCGCACCTGCGGGTGCACCCGCCCCTCGAAGTTCCGGTTCCCCGAGAGCACCGCCGCCACGTTCAGGTCGCGTTCGTCGACCGCGCGGGCGACCTCGTCGATCAGGGGGCCTGAGTTCCCGATGCATGTGGTGCAGCCGTACCCGACGAGCGCGAACCCGAGCTCGTCCAGGAAGGGCGTGAGGCCGGCGCGGTCGAGGTAATCGGTGACGACGCGCGAGCCCGGCGCCAGCGAGGTCTTCACCCAGGGCTTGCTCGTCAGTCCGGCCTCGACGGCCTTGCGGGCGAGCAGTCCGGCGGCGAGCATCACGCTGGGGTTCGAGGTGTTCGTGCACGAAGTGATAGCGGCGATCACGACCGACCCGTCCCCGACCTCGTGGTCGTCCCCGGGCGCGGCAACGTGATCGTCCCCCGGGAGATGCTCGACGCGGACGTTCCCCCCCTCGGCGACGTAGCGACCCACCTCGGCCGCCTTGGGGTCGGGCTCGGCGTGGTCGCGGAACGCCGCCACGAACGAGTCCCACACGTCGGGTAGCGCCACGCGGTCCTGCGGGCGCTTCGGGCCTGCCATCGAGGCCACGACCGCGGAGAGATCGAGCTCGAGGACCTCGGTGAACGCGGGCTCGGGGTCACCGTCGAGGCGGAAGAGTCCCTGCTCCTTCGCGTACCGCTCCACCAGGTCGACCCGGTCGTCACGGCCCGTGAAGGCGAGGTACCGCAGGGTCTCGGCGTCCACCGGGAAGTACGCCGAGGTGGCGCCGTACTCAGGGCACATGTTCGAAAGGGTCGCCCGGTCGGCGATCGAGAGCGACGACAGCCCGTCGCCGAAGAACTCGACGAAGGTGCCGACCACACCGTGCGCACGCAGCATCTGAGTGAGCGTCAGCACCAGGTCGGTGGCGGTCGTGCCGGCCGGCAGCGCCCCCACGGTCCGCACGCCGATCACGACCGGCTGCGGCAGGAACATCGGCTGGCCGAGCATCGCGGCCTCGGCCTCGATCCCGCCCACGCCCCAGCCGAGCACGCCGAGGCCGTTGATCATCGTCGTGTGCGAGTCGGTGCCCACCACCGTGTCGGGGAACGCGACGCCATCACGCTCGCTGACGACCTGGCCGAGGTGCTCGAGGTTCACCTGGTGGCAGATCCCCGCGCCCGGCGGGACCACGCGGAGGCCGTCGAACGCCTGCTGCGCCCAGCGGAGCAGCGTGTACCGCTCGGCGTTGCGCCGGTACTCGAACTCGATGTTGCGCGCGTAGGCGTCCTCGGTCCGGAACAGGTCCACCTGCACGGAGTGGTCGATCACGAGGTCGACCGGGATCAGCGGGTTCACCGACGAAGGGTCCCCTCCGGCGCGCGCGGTGGCGCTCCGCATCGCCGCGAGGTCGACGACGGCCGGCACCCCCGTGAAGTCCTGCATCAGCACGCGCCCGGGCATGAAGGCGACGTCACCGGCGGGGCCGGGCCACGCGGCGAGCGCCCTGACGTCGTCGTCGGAGACGTCGCGCGTCCCCGCGCGCCGGAGCAGGTTCTCGAGCAGGATCCGCACGATGTGCGGGAGGCGCGCGATGTCACCGACGCCCTGATCGGTGAGCCATCCGAGTCGGTAGAGGTCGACCGGTCCCGCGGCGGTCTCGAACCGGCCGCGCGCACCCGCCAGGTCGCTGGTCAACGTGGTCCTTCCGTGGAGTGGTCTGCCTTCCATCCTCCCACGCGATGACGACGGCCCGGGAGCCGGACGCGGTGCCAGATCAGGACGGGTCGTCGGCGGCAGGATGGTCGAGCCTGGCCGCCTCTGCCGCGCGCGCGGCCTCCACTGCTTCCTTGTGGGCGAGGCGGGCGGTGCGGCGAAGGGTGGAATCGTGCTGGCGGCGGCGCTCCAGATCGGTCTCCGGCACGAGCGGCGGCACCGGACGCGGATGCCCCTCGTCGTCGACCGCCACGAACACCAGATAGGCGCTGTTCACGTGCCGCATACGCCCCGTCACCGGATCGTGCGCCTCGACGCGGACCCCGACCTCCATCGAGGTCGTGCCGACCGAGTTCACCGAGGCGAGGAACATCAGAACGTCCCCGATGTGCACCGGCTCGAGGAAGGTCATCTCGTCGATCGCGACCGTCACGGCGAGCCCTCCTGAGTGACGGATCGCGGCGAGCCCCGCGGCTGTGTCGACGAGCCGCATCACCGCGCCGCCGTGCACGTACCCGGCGATGTTCGCGTCCGTGACCTCCATCAGCTGGGTGAGGGTCACCTGCGAATCGGCCACGCGCTTGGGGGTGAGGTCCCAGCTCATGGGCCGCATCCTACGCCGGGCGTCGGCGCCCGGCCGCTAGCATCACGGGATGCGACGGCTGGGCCTGCTCCTGGCGATCACCCTGGCGGCCGTCGTGACCGCGACGGCGTGCGGCGGCGACCCGACGAACGATCGATCGCTGGCCTCGTCCTCCGAGGATGCCTCGAGCGCCCCTCCCCCGCCGTCCGTGACCGCGCCGGCCACCACCCCCACCGTGTCGCCGGTCGCCTCGCCCATCGAGTTGCCCCCCGGGACCCCGGCCGTGTTCAACGACGACGTCGCGGCCGCCGACCTGGACGCCTCGGCCCTGATCCCCCGCGGCACCCACGTGGAGCAGACGTGGATCACGGCCGAGCCCGAGGCCGTCGTGATCGCGTACGTGGAACCCGGCGCCGATCCGTTCCGTGCCGACCGCGGCACGCTCGTATGGCGCCGGTTCGGCGGTGCGCCCGCCTGGCGCGCCGTCGCGTGGCTCCCGACGTCGTCCGAGACCGGGGTCCTCGGCGTCGACGGGCTCGTGGCCGACGTCACGGGCGACGGCCTGCAGGACGTACTCCTCGCGGCCTACACCGGCGGGAGCGGCGCCTGCGCCCGGTGGAGCGTGATCGACGTGGGGGCCGCCGACGAGGTCTTCGCCCGTGACCTCTGCGACGGTCGGATCGACCCCTCCCCCGACCCCGTGGGCCTCTCGGTCGACCAGGCCGTCTATCGGGTCGGCGACCCGCACTGCTGCCCGAGCGCGTTCAGAACGACGGTGCTCACCTACGACGGCGACAGGACGTGGACCGTCGCGTCGAAGGACGTGACGCCCGCCGGTTGAGCAGGGGGAGCGTGGCCGGGACCGCGCCGCCCTTTGGTCCCGTCTCGTACTAGGTGGGCAGCGTCCCGCCGTGCGAGTCCATCGCCAGCTCGTCGGCGAAGGACACGTCCACCGGCTCCTCACGCGTCCGGGAGCCCATCACGTAGAAGAGGATCCCGATCCCGATGAAGAAGGCGAGCGGGATCAGCTGCGACATCTCGTACTGGAACCGCTGGCACTGGACGACGTCGTTGATCTTCGAACAGAAGCCGTAGTCGCCGAGGGCGAGGTCAGAGTTCTCCTGCAGGAAGCCCGGCCACAGCAGCGCGAGCGTGGCGAACAGCGCCCAGAGCGTCGTAACGATGCTGATGATCAAGGCGCCCGTGTCGCCTCCGGGCACGCGGTAGGGCCGTTCCACGTCGGGGTGCGACTTCCGCAGCTTGTAGAGGGCTGGGAAGATCAGCAGGTAGCTGATCGTGGTCGTCGAGATCGCGAGCCCGAGCACCGCGACGAAGTACTTCCCGACGTCCCCACTCGAGAGCTTGTAGGCGAGGAACATGATCACGGTGGAGATGATCCCCGACCACGCGTTCACCACGACCGGCGTGCCGAACCTGGCCGAGAGCCTGCCGAACGACCGAGGCGCCGCCCCGTCGAAACCGGCCGCGGCCTGTGCCCGGTCGGCGCCCATGATCCACGTCGTTCCGGACGAGAGCAAGGCCAGGATGAAGCAGATCGCGGCCGTCGTACCGAGCACCGCGCCCATCCCGGTCAGCACCGGCGAGCCGTCGGCGGCGGTATGCCCTCCGTACACGGTGAACACCTGCTTGATCGCGTCCAGGAACCCGCTGAGCGCCCCCACGCCGTTCTTCGGCAAGACCAGCAGGATCGCGAGGATCGGTGCTCCGTAGAGCACGATCGTCCCGATCGCGGACCGGATAACCGCGAACGGCACGTCCTTCTGCGGGTTCGTCATCTCTTCGCCCGCGGTGCTAGGGAGCTCGAACCCCACGTAGTTGAAGAACAACACCGGCACGAGCGCCACGAACCCGATGTACGAGGGCTGGAAGTCGCCGAACCCGAATCCGCCCACGCCGTTCTTCACGGCGTAGATCACGACGGACATCGTGAAGAACCCGAAGACCACGATCCGCACCCAGGCGCCGATCGTGGGGATCCACTTCCCCAAGCCGAATGACAGGATCGCGGCCAGCACCCCGATCCAGATGAAGGCCAGCGCGAACAGGTACTGCGAGATCCCGTTGAGCGGGTGGATGAACTCGCTGAAGGCTCCGACCGCGAGGATCGCGAGCGTGCCGCCCATCCAGATCGGGTTCGAGAGCCAGTAGATCACCGCGTTGATCGCGGCTCCGAAGCGCCCGAACGCGAGCTTCGTCCAGACGTACGGGCCGCCCTCCTCGGGGAACGCGGCGCCGAGCTCGGCGGTGAGCAGCCCGTACGGGAGGAAGAACAGGAGGCCCAGCACGATCAGCCACGTGAACCCCTCAGGACCGTTGGCTGCCACGGCGCCGATCGTGTCGATGCCCACCAGCGTGCACAGCAGGAAGAACACGATGTCGAAACGACCGAAGTGCTTCTGGAGCTTGGCCTTCTCATCGAGTGCCGCCTGGGTGGTGTGGTCGATGAACTCGTCGGCGATAGGAACGGTAGCCACGCGACATCCCCCTCAACATATCGGCGTCACCGTAGGCTCAGCCCACGACCTGCGGGAGTCTATGGGCAGGGTTCGCTCCAGTCGAATCGGGTCGAGGCGTCCGCAGCCGTCGGTAGGATGAGCGCCATGGCGCGCATCTTCGTCGAGGGGTGGGACCCCGAGTACGGCACCCCCCTCGACCAGGACGACGCCCTCGCCCCGGCCGAAGGTTCGGTCGACGCCACGGTGGAGCACGACGCATGGACCCCGATCGAGGGCGACGATGACGGCGTCGAGCGGATCGCCTTCGTCGACGGCGTCCGCCGCGTCGATGCCCGGCTCACGCTCGACGATCCCGCGACCGGCCCCACCCCGGGGCTGTGCGGCACCTTCGCCGTCGGCGCCACGGTGTGGGACCGAGCGGCCCGGCGATCGGAGGTCACCTCGGTGCGGATCGAGCGCTGGGCGGTGCTCGCGGGCGGGCGGCCCGAGCAGATGCCGCCGGTCGACCTCGAGCCGGGCGTCACCACCACCACGTGCGCGTCCGACGACCCCGCGCGGCTGATGATCGAGCTCCACACGAAGATGCGCCGCGCCGAGGGCGAGACCGCCACCGCGCTGGCCGCCCACTGCTTCGTGGTGGCCGACGGTCCGCTGAACGAGCTCACGGCGCACCCCACCGTGGGTTACATCAAGAGCCACCGGGTCACCTACCTGGAGCCCGAGCGCAACGCGATCGTCGCGCAGCTCGCGCCGGGCCAGCGCACGCCGATGTTCTCGATCGGCGACTACAAGCGGTACTCCTGGTACGTCCGCCTGGCGATGTTCCCCCACGGCCACTCCTGGACCGGGATCGTCCGCTGCGAGGTCTCGGGCCAGCTGCCCAAGGAAGAGGCAGCCTGTATCGCCGACCGAACGGCGGCCGTGCTGCCGATGGTCGCCTCCGAGCCTCACATCGACCCCCGGGCGCCGCAGAACCTCGTGCCGATCGCCGCGCTCGAGCGGGACCTGAAGCACCGGATGGGCGACCGCCGGCTCGTGTACCGGGCCCTCCGGGAGGCCGTGATGGAACGGGAGGCGTCATGAGCGAGGAACAGGTGGGCCGGGTCCTCGGATCGGAGCACGCCTCGACGAGCGCGTTCCGCGTGGTGCTCGACGATGACGACTACCTGCAGCTCGACGACCTCGTGGTCGTCCGTACGCAGGTGCCGAAGGCGGGCGAGGTCCGCACGTACGGCGTGATCACCGAGGCCGAGGCCGTCTATGAGGGCGCCTCGTTCGAGTCCGACACGCACCGGATCGCCGAGCTGGGGATCATGCCCGGAGCGAAGGTGCGCACCGCGCGCGTGGCCGTGACCCGCGTCGATCCCGAGGTGTGGGTCTCCCCCGACCCCGGCGAGCCGGTCGAGCGCGCCGTCGGCGAGGAGCGCGACAAGGCGCTCTTCGTCGACGAGATGGGGCGGCCGCTCCCGGTCGGCATCGGGCGCGACGCCCTGCCGGTCCACGTGGACCTCGACTTCTTCGACGGCCGCAAGGGCGGCCACATGTCGATCAGCGGCATCAGCGGCGTCGCCACGAAGACCTCGTTCGCGCTGTTCTTCCTGCGGATGCTCACCTCGTCGCCGGGCATCGTGGGCGAGGGGGCCGCGAACCTGCGCGTGCTCGTGTTCAACGTGAAGGGCGAGGACCTGCTCTGGCTCGACAAGCCGAACCGCTTCTTCGACGAGGACGCGGCCGCGGGCTGGGCGACCCTCGGGGTCGAGCCGGCACCGTTCCCGAGCGTGTGCTTCTGGGCGCCGCCGCGGCGGCGCTCGGGCGACGTGGTGCTCCCCGACACCGGCGGACGCCAGGAGGGCGTGGAGGTCTTCACCTGGACGCCGCGCGAGTTCATCGACGACGACCTGCTCCAGTTCCTGCTGACCGACGCGAACGACCAGCGCAACCAGCTCCCGTTCATCCGCGAGCGCGTGCAGGCGCAGCTGAAGCGCTTCGCGGTCGACGTGACCGGCATGCCGGGCGCCGTGGTGCTGCGCGACCCCCGCGAGGCCCGGGGCGGCTCGTGGCGCGGCCAGGAGGTGCATGTCGAGGCCGGCGAGCGCATCATCACCGACCTGCAGACCCTGGTGGATGCGATCGGCGAGTTCCTCGAGCCCGAGGACGGAGGCGAGCCCGACGGATCGTGGAGCGGCCGCGTGATGGGCGGCACGGTGAGCGCGTTCATGCGGCGGATGCACGCGGGCGCGGCGCGCCTCGGGCAGCTCGTGCGGGCGGGCGAGTCGCACCGAATCGATCGCGGGCGCGCGAGCGTCAGCGTCGTGGCGATCCAGTCGCTGCACGACCAGGCCCAGCGCTTCGTCGTGGGCGCCCTCCTGAACGAGACGTTCGCCGAGAAGGAGGAGACGGGCCAGCGACTGCCGCTCTCGGTGATCGTGCTCGACGAGCTGAACAAGTACGCGCCTCGCGAGGGCCACTCGCCGCTGAAGGAGATGCTGATCGACATCGCCCAGCGCGGGCGCTCGCTCGGCGTGCTGCTGGTGGGCGCGCAGCAGACCGCCAGCCGCGTGGCGTCCGAGGTGCTGGAGAACGCCGCGATCCGCGTGAGCGGCCGGCTCGACGCCGCCGAGGCCGAGCGCGCCGAGTACGGCTGGATGCTTCCCTCCACCCGGGCTCGCGCGCGGCTCCTGAAGCCCGGCACGATGGTGATCTCGCAGCCCGCGATCCCCGTGCCGCTCGTGGTGACCTTCCCCTTCCCGCCCTGGGCCACCCGGAAGGAGGAAGTGGCGGCGGACGCCGACGGCGATCCGTTCGAGGGCCTCTGATCCGGGCCCGTCGCCTCCCCCGATGAAGATCCTCCATACCTCGGACTGGCACGTCGGCAAGAAGCTCGGCCGCCACGACCGCATGGCCGAGCATGCCGACGTCCTCTCGGAGGTCGAGACCATCGCCGACGCGCACCAGGTGAACCTCGTGATCGTCTCGGGCGACGTCTGGGACCGGCCGGTCCCCCCGATGGACGCGTTGGCGCTCGGACTCCAAACGATGCTGCGGCTGGCGGAGCACCGCCCCGTCGTGGCGGTGGCCGGCAACCACGACTCCCCCGAGCTGTTCGAGGCGCTCGCGCCGCTGCTGCGGCCGCGCGGGGTGTTCCTCGTCGGCACGATCCGCCGTCCCGACGAGGGTGGGATCCTCGGGCCCGACTCGCTAGGCGTGCCGGCCGCCGTCGCCTGCTTCCCGTTCCTCCGCGAAGGACGGGTGGTGGACTTCATGAAGGATGCCGGCGAGTGGTACGGCGACTACGCGACCCGCGTGGCGGCCCTCACGGCCGCGTACAACAGAGCGCTGGTGGAGGTCGCCGGCGCCGATCTCGTGCCGCTCCTCGCCGCCCACTTCATGGTCGGCGGCGTGAAGATCGACCGCGCCGCGCCCCGCGGCGAGCGAGAGCTCCACATGGGCGAGGCGTACGCCGCCACCGCCCAGGCGATCCCCGCGGGGCCGCAGTACGTCGCGATGGGCCACATCCACGCGCCCCAGCACGTGCCGGGCGCACCCGTACCGGCCGAGTACGCCGGCTCGCTCCTCCCGCTCGACTTCGGCGAGGCCGGCGAGACGAAGCGGGTCGTGATCGTGGGCGCGGAACCCGGATCCCTGGCGTCGATCACGTCCGTGGCGATCGAGCGGGGCCGCCCCCTGATCCGCGCGAGCGGCACCTTCGAGGAGCTCGAGGCCCGCGACGACCTCGTTGAGGCGTACCTGGATCTCACGGTCGACGTCGGCGGCCTCGACCACGAGCTCGGACGCCGTGCGGCCGAGACCTTCCCGTACCTGGTGAACGTGCGTCCTCGCCGCCCCGAGGGAACCCGGAGCGAGCGGATCGACGGCGAGCCGCGGCCCGACGACGAGGTTCTCTACGCCGATTTCTACCGCCGGACGAGCGGCGAGGATCCGCCCGAGGACCTGCTGGCGCTCCTGCGCGAGGTGCTCGAGGAGGCCGCCGATGCGACCGCTTGAGCTCCGGCTGAAGGGCTTCCGCTCTTACCGCGGCGAGACCACGTTCGACTGGCGGGGGCGGCGCCTCGTGGGCGTTGTCGGCCCGATCGGCTCGGGCAAGTCCTCGATCCTCGACGCGGTGGCCTTCGCGCTCTACGGCAAGACCCCCACCTTCGAACGGGACACGAGATCGCTGATCCACCAGCTCGCCGACGAGTGCCACGTGGAGCTCCGGTTCGAAGTGGAGGGCCAGGTGTGGCGCGCGGTGCGGGCGCTCCGCCGCCGAGGGGCATCGGGTCACCAGCTCTGGCGGCTGGACGCCGACGAGCCCGACGCCGCTCCGGTCGAGGAGATCTCGGGTGAGAAGCCCGTTCGCGAGCGCGTTGAGCAGCTCCTCGGGATGGAGTTCGACGCCTTCTGCCGTTCGGTGCTGCTGGCCCAGAACCGCTTCGCCGACTTCCTGAAGGCCACCCCGAAGGCGCGCAACGAGGTGCTCAAGGGCGTGTTCGGGTACGAGCGGTTCGACGCCGCGCACGAGGCCGCGAAGGTCCGCGTCGCGACGGCCACGGCGGCCCTGGACGCGCTCGCCGTCGAGGGCGACAGGCTCACGGAGGCGCGCGGCCGGCTGGCCGACGCGCAGGCCCGGCTCTCCGGGGCCACCGACCGCGCCGCCCGGCTCGAGCGGGGGCGCGAGTCCGTCGAGGCCGCCCTCGCGGCGGGACGCGAGGCGCAGGAGCGCGCGGCGGGGGCCGCCAAGGCCATCGCAGTGATCGACGCGGCGGCCGAGCAGCTGAGCGTGATCTCGATCGACGACACCGTGGAGGCCGCGGAGCGAGCCACCGCCGCGATCGAGGCGGCCGCCACCGCCGTGGCCGCCGCGAGCACGACGCGAAAGGACGCCGAGGCGGCGGTCGCTGCGGTCACGTCGCGGGTCGGCGACCAGGCCGTCTTCGCCGCGTTGGTCCAAGACCACGACCACAAGGCGGCTGCCGCCCGAGACGCCGCCTCCCGACTCCGGTCGGCCCGGGAGGCCGTCGCTGCCGCGGGTGGCGAGATCCGCGATACGACCGACGCCGCAGTCGAGGCGGCGGATGCGGCCATCGAGTCCGCACGGGTGCTCGCGGCCGCCGAGGCAGAGTCCGTCGCGGCCGGCGAGGCGATGCAGGCCGCGGAGCACGCCGATATGGCAAGGACGCTGCGGACGGAGCTCAGCGCGGGTGAGCGCTGTCCGGTGTGTGATCAGCCCGTCGCCACCGTGCCGAGAACCGGGCGGGCGCCTGCGTTCGCCGCGGTCGAGAGGGCGCTGCGCCGTGCGCGCGATCGGGCCGCGGCCGCGCAGGCGGCGGCGCAGACGGCGGCCGGAGCGGCCGGGACGGCCCAGGCGCGGCACTCGGCCACCGTCGCAAGGTCGACGGAACTCCAGGCCGCGGCCGACGTCGCCGAAACGAGCCTCCGCGACGCCGACGCCGCCCTCGCGGCTGCGGCGAGCCAGCTCGTCGACCGGCTTGGCGAGGGAGACCCGCACGCGCTGCTCGAGGCGCGACAGGCCGAGCTCCTCGCCGTCGAGGCGTCCCGCGAGGAGGCCAGCCGCGAGGAGGCGGCCGCGCGCGACGCCCTCGAGGCCGCGCGCCGCGACGGGGACGCCACCACCTCCGGGCTCGCCACGGTCGCGACCAGGCTCGCGACCGCGTGGGGCATGCTGGGCGAACGCCGCGACGGCGGCACCTCGGCGGCCGCCCTGCGACAGAGCTTCGTCGAGCTCGGCGCGACGATCGTGTCCAGGCATGCCGAGGCCGGAGGGGTGAGTAAGCAGGCCGAGGCGGCCGAGGCGGAGGCGGCCCGCGAGGCGACCGAGCTGCGGGAGGGCCTCGGTCTCGGGCCAGACGATGACGTGACGATGTCGCTCGCGCAGGCGGCATCCGCCCGCGGCGCCGCGGAACAGGAGGTCGCCCACCTCACCGAGACGATCGAGGCGGGCGCGGATCTAGGCGGGCGCCTCTCGGCGGCCGAACGGGCCCGCGACCTCGCGGCGCGCCTCGCCGCCGACCTGCAACCCGCCCGCTTCCTGGCGTTCCTCCTGGAGGAGGAGCGGGCCGCGCTCGCCGACCTGGGGAGCACGCACTTCGAGGAGCTCACGGGCGGGGCGTACCGGTTCACCGACGATGACCGATTCGATGTGCTCGACCTGAACGCCGCGGCAACCGAACGCCGCGCCGACTCGCTGTCGGGCGGCGAGACCTTCCTTGCCTCTCTGGCGTTGGCCCTCGCGCTCGCCGAGATGGTGGCGCGCGGCGGCGGGCGGCTCGACGCGTTCTTCCTCGACGAGGGTTTCGGCTCGCTCGACCCCGAGCACCTCGACCGAGCGATGGCGGGCATCGAGCATCTCGTGGCCGACGACGGCTCCCGCCTGGTTGTGCTCGTCAGCCATGTCGCAGAGATGCGCGAGGCGGTCGAGGACCTCGTCGTGCTCGACAAGGACCCTCGCACCGGCGACACCGTCGTCGTCTCGGGGGCAGCGGCCGGGGTCTGATCGTCCGGTTGTTGTACCCCTCACGAGGTGCCCACGGGAGCGTTCGCTGCTTCGGCCTGCCTGGGCCGTTCGGCACCACCTGTAGCCCGGACGACCGATGCTCGTCGAGTGAGCCGGGGGAGGAAGTCTGCACCCACTGGGACTGAATCTTCGAGGTGGTCCTGCCGATAACCCAGCGCAGAAGGTCCGCACTCGGTCGCAGGGGGACGCATGGCTGGCACCAGGCACGGATACGGCGTCGCGAGGAGTCTCTTGGTCGCGCTCGCGATCCTGCTGGTCGCCGGGGTGGCTGCATCGGCGTTCATGGGTGTGCGTGAGCGCGACGACGCCCGGGACTCGATCGCCGAGCAGGCCGCCACGATCACCGACTCCTCGCTTACGCTCGTCTTCCGACCTGAAGACACGGTTGCGGAGGCCTCCGCGACGCGTGCCAGCGACCTGACGGATCGGATCGGGCCGGTGGTGCTCGAGCCGAGCGACTTCGACATGGTCACGCTGTACGACCCGAACGGCACGATCCTGTACTCGGTCGACGAGAGCCGGATCGGCAACGATCTGGCCGGCGAAGCCGAACGGATCCGCGCCGCGCTGAAGGGCAAGCCCCAGGTGCGCGCGCTCGACGGCACCGTGTCGGTCATGGTCCCACTGGAGTTCCGATCGGGGATCGGACGGGACGCGGTCGTAGAGCTCACGCGGCCCGACGACCCGACAGCATCCGCCGGAAGCGCCTGGCGAACGATGGCGATCGTGCTGGCGCTCGGCGCGCTTATCGTCGGGTTCGTGATGTGGCGCACCGCGCGGCTCGCGAACTCGGTGGGTGCGCAGACGAGCTTCGTCGCGCGGACCCCTCAGCGGGAGGCGACGACGCCGGTCCACCCCGCGCGCCACGAAGCCCAGTCGTCGCCCCAGATCACCGTGCCGACCCCGGGGTTGCGGGAGGAAGGGGCCGCTCGCCGCAAGGCCGAGGAGCGAGCGCACGCGGCTGAGGAAAGGCTCTCCGTGCTCCAGGAGCAGTACCGCAAGACCCTCGACGACCTCCAGATCTCTCAGCGTCGCGCGACCGAGCCCCGCACGGATCCGGAAGCCCAGGCACGTCTCCTCCAGGCGGAAGACCGCGCACGCCTCTTGGAGGACGAGGCGCGCACCGCCGCGGATCGGCTCGCCGCGCTGAGCGCGGAGCGCGACCAGCTCTCGCAGGTGGCCGCGGACCTCCGCGCGCTCGCGACCGAGCGTGACGCCCTCGCGCATGAACGCGATGCCGCGATCGGTCAGCGCGACGAGCTCGCGGAGGAACGGGATGCACTGATCGCCGACCGCGCCCAGCTCGCCACCGAGCACGCCCAGGTGACGGCCGCACTCGCCGCCCACTCAACCTCGCCCGAGTTCGACCCCGAGTTGAACGAACGCCTCGCCCACGCCGAGACCGACGCGATCGGGTTGCGCGCCGAGCTGGAAGGCGCGCAGACACAACTGTCCATCCTGCGCAAGGATCTTGAGTCGGCGAAGGCGGAGCTTTCAGGAACGGCGTCGCAGGCCGAGCGGGCCGAGACGCTGCAACGTGATCTCGACGGCGTCCACATCGAGGTGCTCCGGGCCCGCGAGGCGGCCGAGGCGGCGAAGGCGCAGCTCACGGGCGCCCAGACGGAGCTGGAGGGCTCACGTACGGAGATGCGCGCCCTGCGCACGGAAGAGCAGCGAGCCGCGATGCTGGAGGACGAGCTGCGAGGCGCCCGGGCGGAGCTCGACTCCGCACAGGCCTCGCACCGGGCCGAGCTCGTCGAGCGAGAGGCCGATCTCGAAGACAAGGTCCGGGCGACGCGCGAGGAGTTCCAGGACCAGCTCGAGACGATCGAGTCCCGACACCGGGACGAGGTCGCCAAGCTGGAGCGGGAGGCGTCCCGGCGGATCGGGGCCATGGAGACCACTGCGGCGGCCGACCTGGAGGCCCTGCGCAACGACCTCGCGGATCGCACGGACCGCTTCGCCGGCGCCGAGCAGGAGATCGCGAGCGCGAGCGCCGCGGCCCAGCAGCTCGGCGACGAGCTCGCCGAGGCCCATCGCGCGCTCGCGCAGGCGCGCGCCGCATCCGACGACAGCAGGGCCGAGGCTGCGCAACTTTCCGAGACGTCGGCACGGGCCGAGCAGCAAGCGGCACAGGCCGAACAGCGCGCCGCCAAGCTCGCCGCCGATCTCGAGGACGCCACGCATGACAACGCCGACCTCAACCGGCGCCTGCAGGAGCTCGAGGCGCGCCGCGCGCTGAAGACCGCGGCGGCCGAGGGTCGAGCCGACCTCGACGACCTCCTGCGCATCACGCAGGAACGCCTCGCCGGTCAGACCGAGAAGCTGATCGCCGCCGAAGAACGCACGCACGAGCTCGAGCGGAACCTCACCAGCAAGCTGGAGAAGATCGATGAGGTCGAAGGCGAGCTCCGCCAGCACCAGATGGCCGACGCGATGCGGCAGATCCGGGGCGAGCACGAGACGCCCGCGACGCCGGTCGACGGGCCCGTGACGGTCGGGGACGCCGGGTCCTTCGAGGACCGTCGCGCGACCTCCCCCTTCGTCAAGGAGCTCTCGCTCGACGCGAAGAAGTCGCTCTCGAGGATCCTCGGCCTCACGCAGATCCTCAAGCACAAGAAGGACGGGAAGGACCAGGCGCAGCTGCTCCGACAGCTCACCACGTACGCGCGCCGTCTCGACCACGTGGTGTCCGACATGACCGACGCCGAGGAGCTCGTGCGCGGGACCGTGCAGCTGCACCCGAGGCGGACCGACCTCGAGGCGCTCGTCCAGCGCGTCATCGAGGAATCCGGCATCGAGGAGAGCCACGAGGTCAGGGTCGAGACCGAGCGAATCGTCGTCGCGATCGACCAGCTGCGCACCGAGCAGATCCTCGCCGGGCTCCTTCGGGGCGCAGGCGACCGTACGGCGGCGAAGAAGGCGATCCGGGTGCGACTGATGAGTGTCGAGGGTGGTGCGCTCCTCTCCGTGGAGGATCCCGAGCCCTCGTCCGACGCGTCGCTCAGCCCGGTCGTCCGCCGCTTCGCCGAGGTGCAGGGCGGCTGGGCCAAGGTGGAGAGCGGCGAGGACGGTGGCTCCGCTTTCCGCGTCTTCCTTCCCGATGGATCGGGTGACGGCCAGATCGCCGAAGGGGGCGAGGCGGGCGCGGGCGCGTCCGATCTCCACATCGTGGTCGAGGATCAGCCGGACACCTGGGACAAGACCGCGGAACAGATCATGGTGCAGGAACTTCACCGCCTCTCGGAGCTTTCCTCGGAGGACTGAACCTCAGGCGCTCGCGAGCACTAGGGCATCGCCCTGGCCACCGCCGCCGCAGATCGCCGCCGCCCCGAGTTCTGCGCCACGCCGCCGCATCTCGAGGGCGAGGGTGAGCACGATCCGTGCCCCGCTCGCCCCTATCGGATGCCCGAGCGCCACCGCGCCACCGTTCGGGTTCACGATGCCCAGGTCGACGTCCAGCATCCGGGCGCTGTGGATCGGCACCGCCGCGAACGCCTCGTTGATCTCCACGACGCCGAGTTCAGCGGACGTGCGGCCCGCCTTCGTCAAGGCCCGCTCCGCGGCGATCGCCGGCACCGTGTGGAGGGACGGGAAGCGCCCGGCCGACATCCCATAGGCGACGATCCGCGCGAGCGGCGCCAGCTCGAGCTCCTCTGCCTTCTCCTCGCTCATCACGACGACCGCGCACGCACCATCGGAGATCTGCGACGCGTTGCCGGCCGTGACGGTACCGCCCTCCTCGAACGCAGGGCGCAGGCGCGCCAAGGCCTCGACGACGGTGTCGGGCCGGATGCCCTCGTCACGGGCGACGACCACCGGGTCGCCCCTTCGCTGCGGCACCGCGACCGGGACGACCTCATCGTCGAAGCGCCCCGCCTCCCAGGCCTCGGCGGCCAGCCGATGCGAGCGCGCCGCGAAGGCGTCCTGTTCCTTACGTGTGAGCCCGAGCTCGGCGCTGACCGCGTCGGTGCCCTCTCCCATGTGGCGATCGTCGAAGGCGCACCACAGCCCGTCGTGGATCATGGAGTCGAGCATGGGCGTATCGCCGAGCCGCGCGCCATCGCGGGCCTTCGGCAGCACGAACGGTGCGTTCGTCATCGATTCCATCCCGCCGGCCACCGCGATATCGAGCTCGCCTGCCCGGATCATCTGGTCGGCCGTGGCGATAGCGGCCATCCCGGAGGGACACACCTTGTTGATCGTGATCGCGGGGATCTCCTTCGGGATGCCCGCGGCGATCGCCGCCTGACGGGCGGTGATCTGGCCCTGCCCGGCCTGCAGCACGTGGCCCATCAGGGTGTACTCGACCTGCTCGGGAGCCACGCCGGCGCGCGCGAGGGCCGCGCGGATCGCGGCGGCACCGAGGTCGACGGCCCGAAGGCCCGCGAACGCACCCTGGAACCGTCCGATCGGCGTGCGTGCGCCGGCCACGATCACGGACCTGGTCATCGGGACGAGTCTACGACCGGCCCCGCTGAGCCCGGAGCCCGGATCCGGTCACGCGCGGTTCGCGATCGCCTTCTCGATGACCTCGAGGATCTCCTCGCGTACAAGCTCGTCGCGCTCGAGGAGGGCGTCGCGGAGCGCGGCGTGCACATCGCGGTTCCCCGCGAGCACGGCCTCCACGCGCTCCTTCTGCGCCGCGAGGATGTCCTCGACCCGATCCTTGCCCTCCTTGTCGGAAAGCACCTTCGCGACGAGATTCGCACCCCCGATCGGACCATGCGTCACGGCGTCGTACGAGATCAGCGAGCCGGCCATCCCGAACGAGCCGACCATGTTCGCCGCCAGGGTCGTCGCATACGCGAGGTCGGCAGCGGGACCGGTGCCCGACTCGCCGATGCACTGCTCTTCGGCCACGAGGCCGCCCAGGGCGATCGCGATGCCCGACTCGATCTCGGACCGTTTCCGCGTGAAGCGCTCCTCTTCCTCGCTGTGCGCGAGAAGCCCGAGCGAGCCGCGGCGCTTGATGATCGACAGCACCTCGAGGCGTCGATTGTTGCCGAGCAGGTACGCGACGGTGGCGTGGCCCGCCTCGTGGGTCGCGACCGCCTCGCGGTCGGTATCGGTGTACACCGAGGGCTGCTTCAGCCCGATCTCCTCGGTGAACTTCGCTTCCATCACGTCCTCGAAGTTCATCTCGCGGCGGCCCGATCGCAGGGTCACGAGCAGGGCCTCATCGAAGAGGTGCTCGATCATCACCGGCGTGTACCCGAAGGTCTCGTGCGAGATCCGCTCGCGGACCGTGGGGTCGTCCAGTTGCTGGTGGTGCTTCTTACGGTCGAGGAAGAAGTCGATCAGGTCGCCGCGCTCGGCCTTGGTCGGCACGTCGAAGTACAGCCGTCGATCGAAGCGGCCGGGACGCAGGAGCGCGGGATCGAGCGAGTCGCCGCGGTTCGTGGCGGCGATCACGAGGATGTTGTTGTAGCTGGGCTTGGTCACGCGGAGCTGCCGGTCGGTGGGCAGGTAGCCGTTGACCCACCCGAGGAACTTCGTGCGCATGCGCGTGCGGAACCGTGGCTGGTCGAACGACTGCAGCTGGATCAGCAGCTCATTCACCATCGCGCCGGAGTCTCCCCCTCCCATGAAGTTCGAGACCGAGCGGGCGCCGTCGGTGGGTGCCGGCGCGCTCATGGACCCCCCGCCGCGCGTCATCGCGATCGCGTCGATCTCCTCGATGAACCCGATCGCGCCGCCTTCCCTCCGCGCCTGCTTGCGGAGCGCCTTGAAGAACGAGCGGATCCGGTAGGCGGTCATCCCCTGCCACATCGACTGGAACGACGGGGCCGAGATGAACAGGAACGGCACGCCGGCCTGCTTGGCCATCGCCTTCGCGAGGTAGGTCTTCCCGGTCCCGGGAGGGCCCTCGAACAAGATGCCCCGCCGCGGCGTGCCGCCCAGCTCGTCACGGAACGTCGCATAGCCCAGGAACACGTCGAGGGTGCGCACGACCTCATCGACCTGCGTATCGAGACCCTTGATCTCGGTGAGCCCGATCTCGACCTGCTCGGGGTGCACGACGATGTGGGGCGACTTCCCGTTCATCAGCGGCATCGCGACCATCAGCAAGACCGGGATCAGGATCAGCAGCGGGAACGCGAGCAGTGCCCAGTCCTGCGGCAGGGCGGGCAGCTTGAAGGCGTTGCCGTGGATGACGCGGGTGAACAGGTAGAAGTCGGTGAGCCCGATGAGCACGATCGCCCGCGCCAGGCGCTTGCGCTTCGTTCGCTCTCGTTGCGCGAAGACGTCCGCACGGCCCTTCTTCAGGAGGGTCGAGTCTGCGAGCAAGGCGGCGGTCGCGTGCTGCTTGTCGGTCACGGGCGAGATCTCCCTGGTTCGGGGCCGAGGCCCAGGGTCCGTCTGGGGGACACGGTATACCCGGTTCGGCGGAGGGGGCTATGGGACCTTAGGCTGAGACCGGGTGTCGGATGGCCGCAAACCCGTCAGCGCCTGCCGACCGGTCGGACCGCTGAGATAAGGTGCGCCCGTGGCCAGGAAGAAGCAGCCGCCGGTCAGCGCGGAGGACAAGGAGCTCATCGGCGCGTTGCTGCGCGGGCTTCGGCGCGCGGGCGGTTTCCGCTCGGTCGACATGGCGGCCGCGCGCGAGGACTGCCCGGCCGCGATGGCGACGATCTACTCGTACGAGCGTGGCGACCTGTCCCCGTCGCTCGCGCAGTTCCTCGAGCTGGTGGAGTTCTACGTGCTGGGAGCCCCGCCCCGCCCGAAGGGCGCGAAGCCCGAAGCCGACCTGCGCGCGAACGGCGTGGCCACCGTGACCCGGGCGCTCACGCTGCGGGCGTACCACGTGGTCGGCGCCCTCGACCTGGTCGACCGCATGCAGCCCGACCCTCGGCGGCGTTCGTCATGATCGGGCTCACCGACATCGACCACGTGGGGATCGCCTGCGCCGACCTCGACACGTCGGTCGCGCGGTACCGGCGGACCCTCGGCGTCGAGCCCTTGAACCGCGAACGCGTCGACGACCAGGGCGTCGAGGAGGTCCTCTTCCCGGCGGGGACGTCCTACGTCCAGCTGCTGGGCGCGCTCGGCCCCGATACCCCGGTGGGCCGGTTCCTCGCCTCGCGCGGCCCGGGCCTGCACCACGTCGCGTATCGGATCGACGACATCGTCGCGGCCCTCGAGGCGCTCGAGGCCGACGGCGTGCGCCTGATCGACGAGGTGCCCCGCCGGGGCAGCCGCGGCACGCTGATCGCGTTCGTCCACCCCTCGGCGATGGACGGCGTGCTGGTGGAGCTGGTCCAGGAACGCTGAGCTACGGCAGGTCGGTGAGGCCTTCCCGCGGGGCGTTCACGAGGACGCTGACGTTGCCCTCGGGGAGCTTCCCATCGCCCATCAGCCGGTGGACCTTGCCGGTCTCGGCGTACGGGTAGGCCGCGCCGAGCGTGGTCTGGATCTTGCCGTCGACCACCAGCTCGTTGAAGGCCGCGGCCTGCTCGTCGTTGAACAGGTGCGAGCCCTGGTACCGCTTCTGCATGTACCAGAGGTAGCGCACGTCCACCATCGTGTCGTAGCCGCTCGTCCCGGCGCAGATCACGACCATCCCGCCGCGGTCGGCGACGAAGATCGAGGTCGGGATCGTGTCCTGGCCCGGGTGCTCGAAGACGATCCGCGGGCCGACCTTCTCCCCCAGCACGTCCCAGATCGCCTTGCCGAAGGCCTTCGCGCCACCGAACCAGTCCTTCCACTCCGCGCTGTCCCATGCGGGCGGGACGCCCCAGTGGTCGAACACCTTGCGGTTGATGTAGCCGACGGCGCCGAGCTGCTTCGCGTATTCGCCCTTCTCGTCCGAGCCGACCACGGCGACCGCCCGGCCGCCGGCGTTCGCCACGAGCTGGACCGCGAGTGATCCGAGCCCGCCCGATGCACCCCACACGAGCACGACGTCGCCCGGCTCCACGGTGTGCGGAGGCCAGCCGAAGAGCATGCGGTAGGCGGTCGACCCGGTCAGGGTCGGCGCCGCGGCCTCTTCCCAGCTGAGGTGAGGGGCCTTCGGAAGGCACTGATGCGCCTGGACCTTCGAGAACTGGGCGAACGAGCCCCAGCAGCTGTCGTAGCCCCACACCCGGAAGCTCGCCGCCAGCCCGGGGTCCTTGCCAGCGCGCACCCACGGGTCGTCCTCGCTCCATTGGCCCGCGTGCACGACGACACGGTCGCCGACGGCCACGTCCGTGACCTCGGAGCCGATCGCGTAGACGATCCCCGACGCGTCGGAGCCCACGACGTGGAAGTCGGTCGGCTCGTCCCAGCGCGCCTGGCCCTTCGTGACGTCGACGGGGATCCCTCGAGCCGCCCACACGTTGTTGTAGTTCACGCCCGCCGCCATCACCGCGACCAGCGCGTCGTGCGGCCCGAGCTCGGGGACGTCGATCACCTCGTCCTGGATCGCGGCATCGGGCTCGCCGAACCGTTCGGGGCGCACCAGCTGCGCGTGCATCTGCGCCGGCACGTCACCGATCGGAGGCAGCTCGCCGATCTCGTACAGATCCTTGCCCATCGTTCTCACCCCTTTCGAGGGACGCGCGTCGCACGCGCCGGTCGGACGGTCGCGCGGAACCCTAGCAAGCCGGCTCCGGAGACGACGGAGGCCAGCGATGGGCCCCGGCTTCCTTACCACGCGGTCTCGGCCGGTCAGACGGGCATCGGCGGGATGCTGCCGCCGCGGCGGCCCTTCGGCCGGAACGACGACGCCATGTCCTCCTGCGTGAAGGCGCCGGAGGTCTCACCCGTGGTCGCGTACCGATAGAGCGCCGCGTTGAACACGCCGGTGGTCGCGGAGCCGATCGCCATCAGAGCGCCGACCGCCACGACGAGCACCACGATCCCGAGCACCGGAACCGCGGCCGTGATCAGGCCACCCACGATCAGGATCGGGATCGACACGACGAAGATCGCGAGCCCGATCGTGCCGTTCCCGATGAAGGTCTCACCCCATCGCTGGCGGAAGATCGCGCCCGAGCGCTTGATCGACTCGCCGACCCCGACCGGCTCGAAGAGCAGCACGGGCACGACGAAGAACGTCAGCACGGTCCAGGCGATCCCGACGATCCCGAGCACGATGCGCCCGAGGATCCCGGCCCGCTCCTGGAGCGACCGCAGGATCATCCCGACGGTCGCCGTGATCAGCGCCCACACGAAGATCTTCCGGATGTGCTGGCGAGCGAGCGCGAGCCCGTCTCGGATCGAAGCATCCTCGCCCCGGAGCCGCTTCATCGCCGTACCGATCACCGCGGCGTTGAAGTAGATCGAGACGAACGCGAGCGCGACGTACATCACGAACCCGAGCACGTAGAGCGCGGGGCTCACCTGGGACGACTCGTTCTCGGGAAGCCCGATACCGAGGGCGCCGAGGGCGAACACCGCCATCACGATCAACGAGCAGAAGAACGAGATGATCGGGAGCCAGAGCAGCTCCCGGTCTTCCCTGACGACCTGCCAGCTGGCCTTGGCCAGCCGGAAGCCGCGCGAGATCGAATTCATCGAACCTCCTGGGGATGGGGACGTCTGCCGGTCATTCGACACCCTGCCCGGTGCGGATGCCAGCCTTTCGGCTAGGCGACCGGAAGATCGACAGCCGGGCAGACGGGAGCCCGGGGGCACCACGCGCAGTGACTTCCCGGCGTGAGCGAGGGCTCCCGGCTCGCCCGCAGGGCCGCGGCCGACCGCGCCGCGGCGATCACGCGGTCGGCGGCCCGGGCGAGGGAGGCTTCGGTGACGTCCTCGGCCTGCCACTCCCCCGACTCGAGGAAGAGCGACGCTCCCCGGTAGGGCGGCACCCCGAACCGGAGCGTGAGGAGCAATGCGTAGAACCGCATGTCCTCGGCGAACTCCGGGTAGGCGTTGCCGGTCTTCAGGTCGATCGCGAGTCGCGTGGCGCGCATCGGGTCGGTCCGGTCGGGCGCGCCGAGTACCAGGTCGATCTGCCCGCTGAGCGTGAGGTCGCCGCCCGCCAACTCGGCGCGCACGCGCATCTCGCTGATCGGCGCCAGCTCGCGGCGGAGCTCCTTCAACGGCGGGAACGTCCCTCGGAAGAGCTCGACCCGCCGCGTCACCTCCATCAGGACCTCGTCCTGTTCGGTGCGGCCGAGCTCGCGCCAGTACTCGCTGAACCGCTCCTCGCGCTCGACCACGCGGTCGGCCGCCACCGAGGCGACGTCCCACGCCTCCAGATGGTCGCGGCTCCCGACCTCGACCTCGATCGCCTTGTGGTGGAGCACCCCGGCTGCCGACTTCGACGAATGGGTGAACGGCGGCGCCTCGCCCTGGATCTTCGCGAGGAACGACCCCTCGCAGCGGTCGTGGTCGGTGAGGTGGGCCTTGCCGAGCCAGAGCGGCTCACGAAGCTCCAGGCCGCGAACGGCCTCCTCGATCCGGTCGCGCAGCCGCTGCGGCAGGTCGGCCGGGAACGAGGGACGCGGCTCGGTCCCGATCAACTGGTCGAGCGTGCGGCGCTGGGGACCCGTGAGCTCCATGGGAACATGCTAGAGAGCGGAACCGACATGGCGGAGAGCCCCGACGACATCCTGCGCGCGCTGGCCGACCCCGAACGGCTGTCGATCGCGGGCATCCTGGCCCGGCACGACCACTCGGCGTCCGAGCTCGCCGACGATCTCTCGCTGCCGATCAAGCGGGTACGCCAGCACCTGAACCGGCTCACGACGACAGGGGTCGCCCGTCTGAACAACGACCGGGCCACCTACCGGCTGGACGCCGAGACCCTTCGCTGGGCCGCCTCGCAGGTGGGCCCGCCGCGAGACGCCGGCCTCGCGCTCGGCGCGGCCAACGACGACGAGGAGGCCGTGCTCCGCACCTTCTTCAGGGCGGGGCGCCTCACCGAGATCCCGATGAAGGAATCGAAGCGGCGGATCGTGCTCGAGCGCATCGCGATCGAGTTCGACCCCGGACGCCGGTATGACGAGAAGGAGGTGAACGTGATCGTCGGCCGGTTCTTCAACGATTACGCCGCGATCCGGCGGTACCTCGTGGACGAGGGGTTCCTCGATCGCGACCACGGGGAGTATTGGCGGGCCGGCGGCCGCGTCGACATCTGATCCTTCGATGGACGCCCGCTCCCCCGGGTCGACGCGACGCGCCGTCGGTGCTAGGTTCCCCGGACCGACGACCGTCGGCCCTTCCCCTTCCCCAGGCTCGCACCGCCGTGTCGTCGACCAGGGAGTCATGGAAGATGGATCGATCCAGACCGAGGAACGCGCATCGCGCGGCGCTCCTCGCCCTCACGATCGCGCTCCTCGCCGGCCTCGCCCCCACCGCCCGCGCCGAGCATCGGCCGGGGCCCTGCGACATCCACCTGGAGCCGGGCGAGACCGTTGTTCACCACTCGAAGGAGTTGATCCGGTGTGCCACGGCCAAGTGGTCGGTGCGCGGGGGCGCCGCACGGGCGATCTGCATCGCCAAGCGCGAGAGCGGTCTCATCCCCACCGCGGAATCCTCCGGTGGGGACTTCCTCGGGCTGTTCCAACACATGGCATCGGCGTGGCGCGACCGGTACGACGCGTGGACCTGGGCCGGCTGGGACCTGAAGTACGACGCGCTGAACGGCCGCACGAACACGATCGTCACGATCCGCATGGTGCACGACGGCGGCTGGGGCCCCTGGGGCGCGTTGGACTGCTGAGCAGCGGCCGGCACGACCCACAGACGCGCGCTCCTGCCCACCGGCCCCGCTAGACTCGCCGCATGGCTACCACCGACAACGACCCGGCCGTCGACCGCACGACCACCGTCGAGGAGCGCATCGAGGAGCTCCGCGCCCGCAAGAAGGCCGCGTTGACCCCGGGCGGACGTGATGCCGCGAAGAAGCAGCACGACCGCGGAAAGCTCACGGCCCGCGAACGGCTCGAGATCTTGATGGACAAGGGGTCGTTCGTCGAGACCGACCCGTTCGCGATCCATCGCGCGCACGACTTCGGGATGGATCGCAAGCGCCCCCCGGGCGACGGCGTGATAACGGGGTACGGCACGATCGACGGGCGGAAGGTCTTCGTCTCGTCGCAGGACTTCACCGTGTTCGGCGGCTCGATGGGCGAGGTGATGGCCCAGAAGGTCTGCAAGGTGATGGACCTCGCGATCAGCACGGGTGCGCCCTACATCTCGATCAACGACTCGGGCGGCGCGCGGATCCAGGAGGGCGCCGCGAGCCTCGCTGGCTACGGCTACATCTTCGAGCGGAACGTCCGCGCCTCGGGCGTGATCCCGCAGATCAGCGTGATCATGGGCCCGTGCGCCGGCGGCGCCGTCTACTCCCCCGCGATCACCGACTTCACCTTCATGGTGAAGGAGACCTCTCACATGTTCATCACGGGCCCCGACGTGATCAAGACCGTGATCGGCGAAGAGGTCACGATGGAGGAGCTCGGCGGCGCGATGACGCATGCGAGCAAGTCCGGCGTCGCGGCCTTCGTGGGCGAGGACGACGAGGACGTGCTGCAGCGGGTCCGCTACCTGCTGTCGTTCCTGCCGAGCAACAACCTCGAAGACCCACCGGCGTACGCCACCACCGACGACCCCGACCGCATGGCCGAGGCGCTCACCCATATCGTGCCCGACCGGGCGGCCGAGCCGTACGACATGCACGAGGTGATCCGCTACATCGTCGACGACGGCGAGTTCCTCGAGGTGTTCCCGCTGTGGGCGATGAACATCGTGATCGGGTTCTCACGCCTGGACGGACGCACGATCGGGATCATCGCGAACCAGCCCAAGGTGATCGCGGGGACGCTCGACATCGACGCCAGCGAGAAGGCGTCGCGGTTCGTGCGCTTCTGCGACGCGTTCAACATCCCGATCCTCACGCTGGTGGACGTGCCGGGGTTCCTTCCGGGGACACAGCAGGAATACCAGGGGATCATCCGGCACGGCGCGAAGCTCCTGTACGCCTTCGCCGAGGCCACCGTGCCCCGCATGACCGTGATCACGCGCAAGGCGTACGGCGGCGCGTACCTGGTCATGAACTCGAAGCACCTGCGCGCCGACGTGTCGTTCGCATGGCCGACGGCCGAGATCGCGGTGATGGGCGCCGAGGGTGCGGTGAACGTGGTGTTCCGCCGCGAGATCGAGAAGGCGGCCGACCCCGAGGCGAAACGCGCCGAGATGATCAAGGAGTACCGCGAGAAGTTCTCGACGCCGTACGCGGCCGCCGAGCGCGGCTTCATCGACGACGTGATCGAGCCCGCGCAGACCCGCGCGCGCCTGATCCGTTCGCTCCGCATGCTCTCGACCAAGCGGGAAGCCGTTCCCGCCCGCAAGCACGGGAACATCCCGCTCTAGGAGGAGCCAAGCCGATGCCGATCCGCGACGAGGGCGAACGCCGCTTCGAGCTCCCAGAGCACCTCACGCCCGAAGAGGAGCGCGCGATCTTGATGGCGCTCGAGCGGTTCTTCCTGCAGGAGAGCCCGAAACCGGCCCCGTGGGTGCTGCAGGGGCGGGTCGAGGCCACCGGACAAGGGGCCCTCCAGATCCGCCGGTACGCGCATGAGCCGTGGCACGGCCAGCAGGCGCCCTTCGCGCGGCGCGGCGTCGCGCCGATGCACGGCCGCTCCGACGTCCGCTGAGGGAGATCGGGTGGGACGCAAGGACGGTCCGCTGCCCGACGGCTTCTCGTTCGAGGACTTCCTCGAGGCGGTGCGGGACGCCGACGACCGGCCCGAGGACCCGCCGCCGCTTCCCGAAGGCCCGGATGACGCCGACCTGCCGACCGATGGCGATGGCTGCGTCGAGCTCGCCACGATCGGCGCCATCGACCTCCCGGCGTTCCTCGGCAGGCTCCGAGGGGCGGGGTTCGCCCCGCACGTCGAGATGCCCGGTGATGAGCCCTTCGACTCCGCCACCGCATCCGTCTTCGTCCCCTGGTCCCGCTTGGCCGAGGCTCGGCGCATCATGGGCTTGGAGACCTGACGGTGGGCTGGACGGCGTGGGGACCGTGAGGGCCGGGTTCCAGGTCGACCAGCTGTGGTTCTCGGCCCCGGGCGGGATCGGGACCTACGTGCGCGATCTCCCGCCCGCGCTCACGGCCCAGGATGGCCTGGACCTGACGCTCTTCCATTGCCGGTTCCCCGCGCCCGGACCGGCGTGGCTCTCGGGTTTCCCGACCCTGGAGATCCCCGGGCCGATCCGGACGCTGTACCCGCAGTGGGATCTCGCCGGCCGGCCGAAGCTCCCGCCCTCCTTCGACGGCTTCGAGGTGATCCACGCGACGAACCCGGCGGCGGTGCCTCCCGTGCACAAGGGGCAGGCGCTCGTGGTGACGGTGCACGACCTCGCGTTCGAGCATCACCCCGAAATGTTTCCCGCCTCGTGGCGGTGGCTCTACCGGGCGGGCGTGCGCGCCACGGTGAAGCGCGCCGCGGCGATCCTCGTCCCGACCCAGGCGACGGCGGACGACCTGCTGAGCCGGCACGATGTCGATCCGGCGCGGGTGCACATCACCCCGCTCGGGGCGTCGCTCCCCACGGCGGCTTCCGATCCGGGCCCGGCGCTCGAGCGCCTCGGCGTGACTCGCCCCTACGTGCTGAGCGTGGGCACGCAGGAGCCGCGCAAGAACCTCGTGCGGCTGCTGCGCGCCTACCGCCAGGTCGCCCCCGACGTCCCACACGCCCTCGTGCTCACCGGCGGGGAGGGCTGGGGCGACGACGAACTCCGCCTCGAGCTCGACCGGCCGGGGCCGGGCGCGATCATGCGCACCGGCCACGTCTCCGACGAGGACCTCGACGCCCTCTACCGGGGGGCGGACGCGTTCGCCTACCTCTCGCTGTACGAGGGGTTCGGGCTCCCCGTCGTGGAGGCGATGTCCCGGGGCGTGCCGTCCGTGGTCTCGAACACGTCGTCGCTCCCCGACGTGGCGGGCGATGCCGCCGTGCTGGTGGATCCCACCGACGTGGGTGAGGTCGCCGACGCGCTCGCGCGGGTGCTCACCGAACCCGGCGTGGCCGACGACCTTCGCCGGCGCGGGCCCGAGCGCGCGGCCCGCTTCACCTGGGAGGTCACGGCCCGCGCTACCCTCGAGGCTTACCGAGTCGCCACGGGAGCCGCATGAAGGTCTCGCTCATCGCCACGGTGCTGAATGGCGCCGACCACATCGAGGCCTTCCTCGGGTCCCTTGCGCTGCAGACGCGCGTGCCCGACGAGGTCGTGATCGTGGACGGCGGGTCGACGGACGGGACGGCGGCGCTGCTCGCCGATGCCGACGGCGTGACCTTGATCGAGGGGTCCGGAGCGAACATCTCGAGGGGCCGCAACATCGCGATCGCGGCCGCCGCCCACGACATGATCGCGGTGACGGACGCCGACTGCGTGCTCGAGCCCACCTGGCTCGAGGAGCTGCTCCGGCCCCTCGAGGAGGGCGCAGACGTGGCGATGGGCTTCTACCTGCCGATCACCGACGGGTTCCTCTCGGAATGCCTGGCCGCGGTGAACCTTCCGCTGGACGCATCCGAGGTGGATCCGGAGACCTTCATGCCGAGCGCGCGGTCGGTGGCCTACCGACGCGATGCGATCGATGCGGTGGGGGGCTACCCGGAGTGGCTCGACATCGGCGAGGACATGTGGGTGAACCACCGATGGCGCGAGCGAGGGCTCGACCTGCGGTTCGCACCGGACGCGGTGGCGCGGTGGCGACTGCGCCCGACGCTGCGCGCGACCTGGTGGCAGTACTTCCGATACGCCCGGGGCGACGCGCGGGGCGGCCTCTACCCGGAGCGGCACGCGCTGCGGTTCGGCGTGTACGGCGGGCTCGCCGTGGCGCTTGCCTCCCGCCGGACCTGGCCGAAGGCGCTCGCGGCGGCTGGCGCGGTCACGCACGCGCGCGTCCCCGTCGGGCGCGCGTGGCGCCGCATGCAGGATGGGCGTGAGCGAAAGTTCGCGGCGATCGTCGTCCCCGCGCTGATGGCCTGGATCGACTCGGCGAAGATGGCGGGGTACGCGGCCGGACTCGTCGCGCGGCTGCGGGACTGAGGCCGACCGAGCGACTCGACTTCCCTCGGGAAGGTCGCTACCTTCTCGACGCATGAGACGTGCCGTGACCAGTTCGTCGCTCGTGATGCTCTTCGTCGTCTCGCTCCTGACGCCGGTCTCCGCCCCCGCCGTCGCGGGCGATGCGCCCCCGGTCCGGATCAAGGTGATGTCGTTCAACATCCAGTACGGGGCCCTCTACTCGACGATCCGCGCTGTCGCGAAGGCGATCCGCGCGGCCGATGCCGACGTCGTCGGGCTGCAGGAGGCCTACGGCAAGACCCGGAAGATCGCACGGCTGCTCGGGTGGTACGCCTCGCCTCGGATGCACCTGGTCAGCCGGTTCCCGATCGTCCATCCCGACGGCAGCCGGGTGCCGGGCACGCCGGGCGGCCGGATCCCGGAGGGCGCGTGGGCGTACCTCGTGCTCGGTGACGGCGCGGTGGCCGCGATCGCCCAGACGCACACCCCGTGGTGGCCGAGCGGCATGTACGCGATGCTCCAGGGCGGTTCCGAGGCAGAGGTGATCGCGGGAGAGCAGGGCAAGCTCGCGTGGCTCGGTCCACACCTGGAGGCCGTGGCCGGTCCGATCGGCGACGGCCTCCCGACCTTCTTCGTGGGCGACCTGAACACCCCGTCGCACCTCGACTGGACCCCCGAGGCGGTCGGCGCGCTGGGGTGGCAGCCGCCCACCCTCGACCCGCCCGGTGACCGCTTCCCGGTGGCGTGGCCCGTGACCGTGGCGATGGAGGATGCCGGGTTCACCGACACTTACCGATCGCTCCACCCCGATCCGGTGGCCGACCCCGGGTTCACCTACTGCGCCGACCTGTACCCCGCCTGCGGCCGGTGGGACACCTGGGATCGGATCGACTATGTATACGCGGCGGGGCCCGTCGTTCCCGTCCGGAGCCGCGTTGTCGGCGAGGGAGGCCCCTCCACCGACATCGTCAGCCTGCCGTGGCCCTCGGACCATCGCGCGGTCGTGACGACGGTCGACGTGACGCCCGTCGTGCCGCCCTCGTTCGCGGCGCCCATCGGCGAACGGGCGTTCGCCGGGCGCTCGGTGGACGTCGCCTTCCATGATCCCGCCTCCGGTGGCCGCACGATCGGGTTGTGGGCACCGGGCGACGACCCCGCCGCGGATCCCGCCGCGGCGTCCGTGCCGGTGGATGCCGCAGCCGTCGACGGGACCGTGTCGATCGGCACCGAAGGCCTGGCCCCCGGTCCGTACGCGGTGGCCTTGACCGATGGCGGGAGCGTCGTGGCGTCGTCCCGGCTCGCTATCGTCGAACGAGGTGCGCCGGCCACGATCGAGACGTCGGCGAGGTGGTACGTGCAGGGCGACCCGATCTCGGTCTCTTGGACCGGCGGACCCGGGAACCGCTACGACTGGCTCAGCCTGAACCGCGAGTGCTTCGATCCGAGCGCGTGCGCCCTCCGCCAGTGGCGCTACATCGACGGGCGGCCGTTCGGCTCGGCGCGGTTCACCGAGGGGTCGGAGGGGACCTGGCCACTCCGCCCGGGGCGGTACGCGGTCTCGCTCTGCGTCGACGACGACTACCGCTGCGTCGCGACGAGCGCGGTGTTCCGCGTGGTCTGGGCGTAGGAGCGGGCGGGCCTAGCCATACTCGTAGAACCCGCGGCCGCTCTTGCGGCCGAGTTGACCGGCCGAGACCATCCGCCGCAGCCGCGGCGGCGGCGCGAACATCGGATCGCGGAACTCCGCGTGCAGCACCTCGGCGATCTGGAGCACCGTGTCGAGGCCGACGAAGTCGGCGAGGCGCAGCGGGCCCATCGGGTGGTTCATGCCGAGGGTCATCGCGGTGTCGATGTCTTCCCGGCTCGCGAACCCCTCGTCGTAGAGGCGGATCGCCGCGCACAGGTAGGGGGTCACGAGGCGGTTCACGATGAAGCCCGCGTGGTCCTTCGCGACCACCACCGTCTTGCCGAGCCGCTCGCCGAACCCTCGGGCGAACGAGGCGGTCGCCTCCGACGTCGCGAGCGAAGGGGTCAGCTCGATCAGCCCCATCACCGGCGGTGGGTTGAAGAAGTGGATCCCGATCACGCGGTCGGGCCTCGAGGTCGCCGCGCCGAGCGTCGCGATCGGGATCGACGACGTGTTGCTGCCCAGGATCGCGTCGTCGCGCACGAGCGCGTCGAGGGCGGCGAACGTCGGGAGCTTGATCGCCGGATCCTCGGTGGCCGCCTCGACCACGAGGTCGACGTCGGCCAACGCCTCGATGTCGGTCGCGCCGCGGATCCGGCCGAGGATCGCGTCTCGGTCGTCGGACGTGAGCTTCCCGCGATCGACCGCGCGGGCGGTGGATACCTCGATACGCGCGCGACCCGCGGCCACGAGGTCGTCGGAGGGCTCCACGAACACCGCCTCGATCCCGACCCGGGCCACCACCTCGACGATGCCCGACCCCATCAAGCCGCAGCCCACGACCCCGACCTGCCGAACGTCCTGCGGCTCCACGGTCCTCGATCCCTCCGGATACGGGCCCTCCGATGGGCCACCTGTCGGGCGCAAGCCTACAATCCTTCGCATGTCCGGCCCCCGCACGACATCCGGCCCGCTCCGGCACGCCGTTTTCGGCGTCGCCGCGGGTGGCGCGCTGCTCGGCCACTGGCTCACCTACGCGATGGCCGGCCCGCACGGGGATGCCGCCGAGGTCGCGATGGTCCACGCCGACCACGGCTACCTGGGCTTCGCGAACGACCTCGCGCTGACGCTCGCGCTGGCAGGGGCTGCCATCGTGTTCCTGGGGCGGCTGACGCGCGGCGACGAGTCGGCGCCCACGCGGCGCGCGACCGCATCACGTCTCGCCATGTTCCAGATCGGCGCGTTCGGCGCCATGGAGACGCTGGAACGCCTCACGGCCGGCGCGCCGATGCACGACCTGACCGCCTTGATACCGGCGGGGATCGCGGTGCAGGGACTGCTCGCGGTCCTGGGCGCCTTGGTGATCGCCTGGCTCCTGCGCGTCGCCGTATCCGTCGAGTCGCGGTTCGGCGCCGTACCGTGGCTGCCACGGCCCGCGACCGCCTCGGTCGCGGTCATCTGGATCGATCCTCGCCTGCATGCCGCCGTCGCCGCGGCCGGTATCCGCGGCCCTCCCCCGGCCTGCTGACCATCCCGGGTGCCTCGAGGAGGCGCCGTCAGCGAACCGGAAAGGAATTCATAGGATGCGTCCCACTCTCCGCATACGGGCGGTGCTGGCCCTGGCCACCGCGCTGATCCTGCTCGTCCCCGCGGCCTCGGCGCACGAGGGCACGTCTGTCGGCAAGCTCGCGATCGAGGTCGGCTTCGTCAACGAGCCCGCGTACGTCGGGCAACCCAACGGCGTCCAGCTGATCCTGGTGAACGACGGCAAGCCGGTGAAGGACCTGGGCGCCAGCCTCACCGTGGAGGTCGGCTTCGGTGACGAGACCTCCGAGCCCCAGACGCTCGAGCCGTGGTTCTTCTACGAGGACGGCTCGCTCGAGTCCGGGAACCCCGGCGAGTATCGCTACTACTTCATCCCGTCGCAGCCCGGGCCCTACACGTTCCACTTCCAGGGCAAGGTCGACGGCCAGGCGATCGACGAGTCGTTCACCTCGAGTTCGAAAGGCTTCTCCGAGGTCGCGGACCCGGCCACGGCGGCCTTCCCGGCCGTGGCCGCCCCCACGAACGAGGAGCTGGCGACCCGCGTCGATCAGGAAGCCCAGCGCACCGACGACGCGATCACGCAGGCCGAGGCAGCCTCGTCCGACGCGAGGTCGGCCGCCGACAGCGCCCGGAACATCGCCGTGATCGGGCTGCTCGTCGGCGCGATCGGCGTGATCGCCGCGATCGCGGCGCTCGCCACCAGGAAGCGCGCCTAGCCGATGCTGGCGCACGCGGGCGCCCCCGACGAGACGTGGTCCGTCGTGATGGTGTTCGCCGGCCTGTGGGTCGGGTGGGCGGGGTGGTCGAGGCTGCGAGGCCGCGGCTTCCCCCGCCTGCCGCTCGCGGGCGCGTACGGATTGATGGGCGTGGCCGGCGTGCTGGTGGTCGGCGCGGCCTTCCTGCCGCGGGCGATCCTCGGCCCAAGGCTCCCCTCGGGGCCACGGCCGTCGTCGACGGCGACGCTAACGATCGCCGAGCCCGCAGACGGCGCCACGGTCAAGGGCGATGAGCTCACCGTGGTGCTCGGGCTCACCGGTGGGCGCATCATCGAGGATGCGACCACGACAGATACGAGCGACACCGGCCACGTGCACGTCTCGATCGACGGCACACTGTTGTCGATGACCTACGGCCTGGAGCAGACGATCCCGATCGGCGACCTCGCGGAGGGCAGCCACACGATCGAGGCCGAGTTCGTTGCGGCCGATCACGCGCCGTTCGCTCCGCGCGTCACCGCGACCTCGAGCTTCGTGAAGGCGTCCACATGAGATGGCTCGTGCGTGCAGGCGTCGCCGCCCTCGTGGCTGTCGGTGGGCTCGTCGTCTGCGCAGGGCCCGCGCTCGCTCACGCGGGGCTCGAGTCGAGCGACCCCGCCGACGGTGTCACGCTCGCCACGCCCCCCGACCAGGTGCTCATGACGTTCTCGGAGCCCCCGGACCTGACGCTCTCGAACTTCGGGATGCTGGACGCGAGCGGGGCCGAGGTGGCCCTGCACGATCCCGAGTTGGTCGAGGGGCAGGGAGGCCGTCAGGCGGCCCTGCGGCCGGTGGATGCGCTGGGCGACGGCGTCTACACCGTCACGTTCCGTGTCGTGTCCAAGACGGACGGACACCTCACGGCGGGGAGCATCGCATTCGGGGTCGGCGCGGTGACGGGCGAGGTCGTGCCCACGGCGAACGCGCCGACGGAGGCGCCGTGGCCCTCGGCCCTCTCGGTGATCGGGAAGGCGCTGCTGTACGCCGGTCTCGTCATGATCGTGGCCGCCGCGATCGTCGGGATGGGGGCGTTCGGCGGCGAGGTGCCCGGACGACGCGTGCTGTTGCCGGTCGCCGGCCTGACGGCGCTGGTCGGGTCCTGCCTGATGCTGGTCGCCGAGGCGCGGTCGGTGGGCGCCGGGTTCGAAGTGGTGGCGCGTTCCGGCGCCGGCGCACCCTTCCTGCGCCTGATCGCGGTGTGTGCGGTGGTCGCCGTCGCAGCGACGATCGCCAGCGTCCGCGGCGGCAACATCTGGCTCGCCGTGGCGGGCGACGCGGCGGCGGTCGCCATGCTCGTACGGGCGACGGGCGGCCATGCGGGAGCGCACCCCCTCCAAGTGATCGTCCAGTGGATCCATTTCATGGTGATCGCGATCTGGGTCGGAGGGTTCGCCTTGCTACTGCTGCTCCTGCGCGCGCGCCGGCGATCGGCACCTCCCGTAGCGGAGGCGCGCGCGTACTCGCGGCTCGCGGGGTACGCGCTCCTCGTCGTGGTGGCGTCCGGCCTGGTGCGCGCGATCGATGAGCTCGGGGGGCTCTCCGGCGTCAAGAAGGCACTCGACACCTCCTACGGCACCACGCTCGCGATCAAGGTGGCGTTCGTGCTGGTCCTGATCGCGCTCGGGGCGATGAACCGGCTCCGATCGATCCCACGGCTCACCGAGGGCTCGCCGCTGCTCGCCCGGGTCATCGGCGTCGAGATCGTGACGGCGGTCACGATCCTCGGGCTCACCGCAACGCTGACCGGCCTGCCGCCGCACCCGCAGCCGACACGGCCGGCATCCGGACCGGCGGTGCCGGCCGCGGTCACCGTCGAGGGCTCGGACTTCGCGACCACCGTGCGCGTCATGCTCGACATCACACCGGGTACCCCCGGGCCGAACACGTACGACCTGCTCGTGTCTGACTTCGACACGGGCGATCCCGTCCCTGCCGACGCGGTGACCCTCAGGTTCGAGGCGGTGGGGCGGCCCGAGCTGGAGACGTCGTCGGCGCAGCTTGCGCACGGCATGGACGGCATGGAGGGGATGGCAGATCACTGGACGGGCGACGGTACCGAGCTGTCGGTGCCGGGCCCATGGACCGTCACGGCGCTGATCGCCACGGGCGCGGAGGCGACCGAGGTGCCGATGACGCTCTCGATCGAGCCGCCCGACCAGCAGGTGGACGTTGCTGCCCGGGAAGGCCAGCCCACGATCGTCACCTTCACGTCGTCGGACGGGCGCCAGCTCCAGTACTACACCGACCCCGGCGTCGGGGGTCCGAACCAGCTCCACCTCACCGCGTTCGACGCCGACGGACAGGAGCTTCCCCTCACCGAGGCGGCCATCGTGGTCACCCCGTCGGACGGCGCTCCCCAGGTGCTGGACGTCACCCGCTTCAGCCCGGGACACTTCGTGGCGAACGCGACGCTCGACCCGGGCGACTGGCACATCGACCTGCTGGCAACCACCGAGGACGGCGGCGCCCTGACCGGGGCCTTCGACCAGACGATCGGACAGGAGTGATATGCGAACCACCCGCACCGTCCCGGCAGCTCTGCTCGCGCTGACCCTGCTCACGGCAGCGTGCGGTGGTTCGGGGAGCACCGCCGACGGCTCGGCATCGTCCGCCACGCCGAGCGTGGCCCGAGCCTCGATGTCGATGTCCATGGCTCCCGGGCCCCGCCCGTCCACCGAGGCCACCCTGGCGATCGTGAGCCCGAAGAACGGCCAGACGATCCAGGGCAGCGACGTGACCCTGAAGCTCTCGCTCGAGGGCGGCACGATCTCGACCACGACGAGCAGCGAGCTGGTCTCCGACGAGGGGCACCTGCACGTCGTGCTCGACGACCAGCTGATCTCGATGACGTCCGACCTGGAGTCGGTGATCCCCGGCGTCGCGCCCGGCACGCATCTGCTAAAGGTCGAGTTCGTGGCGAACGACCACGCGCCGTTCGACCCGCGGGTGATCGCGGCCGTGTCGTTCGAGGTGGCCGGGTGAGCTCGGTTCTACCGGTGCCTACGCGGCCCCGGGGCCGGGTCGCAGGCGGGGTCGGTTCGCCGCTGATCGTGGGGGTCGGCTGCGCGCTCCTGCTCGCCCGCCTCGGTGTCCTCGTGATGCCGGGCCCCACGAGGACGCTCGCGCTGGCGGCGATCCTGGGGTCGGTCGCCGTCGCGAGCCTGCTCGTGCCGGTGCCCACGGACCGCCCGCGCCTGCGGCCCACGGTCGTCCTCGGGATCGGGCTCGCCGGGCTGGGTGCTGCCGCGATCACCGCCGGGCGGCCGGTCGCGTTCCCGTCCACGGCGTGGGCGATCCCGCTCGGCCTCCTCGCGGCAGTGGCCGAAGAGGCGCTGCTCCGCAGGGTGCTCTACGCCCGGCTCGAACCGGCGGGCGCGGTGATCGCGATCGGCGTGACCGCTGTGTTGTTCGCCTCGCTGCACGTGCCGCTCTACGGGTGGGCGGCCTTCCCCGTCGACCTCGGTGCCGGGCTACTGCTCTCGTGGCAGCGCTGGGCGTCGGGCACCTGGACCGTTCCCGCGGCGACCCATGCCGCGGCCAACCTCCTCGCGACGGTGATGCGATGACGCGTGTCTGGTTCCTCTTGCTGACGTTCGCCCTGGTCGGCTCCGCCTGTGTATCGGGACGCAGCGGCGACCCGATCCGGGTCGGTGCGATCTATCCACTGTCGGGCTCCCAGGGGCAGGGCGGCGTCGACGAGCACCGAGGGATGATGCTCGCCGCCGACCTCGTGAACGACGACGGGGGTGTCGACGGCCGGCCGATCGCGATCACCTCCCTCGACGTGGCCGGGGCCGACGCCGCCCCGGCCGCCGTCTCGCAGCTCGACGACGCCGGGATCGACCTGGTGCTCGGCAGCTACGGCAGCACGATCTCTGCGCCGGCTTCGGAGGCGGCGGCCGCACGCGGGATGCTGTTCTGGGAGACGGGCGCCGTGGGGATGCTCACCGACGCCTCGGACCGAGGCGAGCTCACCTTCCGTGTGCCCCCGACGGGTGCGTCGCTCGGCCGGGCCGCGATCGATTTCGTGAGCGAGCGCTTCGCGCCCGCGTTGAACGACCCCCCCCGCGGCCTCACCTACGCCGTTGCCTACGTCGACGACGTGTACGGGCGGAGCGTCGCCCAGGGAGCGTTCGACCGGCTCGACGAGCAGGGGCTCCCCACCGTCGGCAGGTTCCCGTACGACTTCCGCA
>Ga0315273_10000510_pt1 | contig 41346 bp, 40 predicted proteins | sample YL17G02_0_MG_FD_205753 | JGI IMG/M metagenome (GOLD analysis project Ga0315273, IMG submission 205753) | Sediment microbial communities from Yellowstone Lake, YNP, Wyoming, USA - YL17G02_0 | ecosystem: Environmental > Aquatic > Freshwater > Lake > Sediment | place: USA: Wyoming | collected...
GTCAGGATCGCTTCCAGAATCTCATCCTTGCCCTTGAAGTAGGTGTAAATCACCCCCGTGCTGGCCTCGAGCCGACGCGCGATCTCCCGCACCGTAGTTTCCCGATACCCCTTTTGCAGGAAGCATTCCCAGGCGGCTGAGAGGATCTTCTCCCTCCTCATCCCGGAATATTCCTCGGCCCACTTCGGCGACATGCAGCACCCTCCTCAGTATAATAACGATAGTATTTTCTTACTAACGCACGTAATATGCATATAACAATTGTTACCGTTTGTCAAGAATATTTTCGTGCCTCGACGCAGCGACCTTCACCACAAGCGCTGGCTTGGTCCACGAAGCAGAACCCACCATCGATCTGTGGCAATAACAGCCGTTGCGGACTTGTGCTTGTTTTTCAGCGGGTGAGGCTATCATTTCGATTGCCCATTGCTTACTATTTTTGTAATTTATATTTAATTAGTTAGTTACTTTTCGTAACTACACAAGCATTTGTATCGGAGGTACACCATGTCAGCGTTTTCAAAAAACGAAACGGTCCTGGTCACCGGGGCCAGCGGAAATATCGCTAGCTTGCTCCTGCCGGAGCTGAAGAAACAGGGAGCCCGGGTACGGGCTCTGGTCCACAACGCCGAAAAGGCGCGGCAGCTCGCCGGGACGGGTATTGAAGCATTCGTCGGGGATTTCGAGAGCCCCGAGACTCTGGACAAGGCCATGGCGGGAGTCAGCACCGTGTTCCTGCTCACGCCGGCCAATCCCAAGGCGGATGTCTGGAATGCCAATGCCATCGCCGCCGCCCGCAAAGCGGGCAAGCCGTATATCGTGCGCCTTTCGGTGATCAAAGCAGCCGCGGACAGCCCCACGGACAACATGCGTCTGCACGCCCGAACCGAGACTGAGCTGAAGGCTGCGGGCCTGCCTTATGCCATTCTCAGACCCCATTACTTCATGCAGAACCTGTTCTATTCCGCTCAGAGCATCGGCACCGAGGGAGCCATGTACATGGGCATGGGTGACGGCAAGCTGGGCATGATCGATGTCCGCGACATCGTGGACGTGGCCGTGCGGGTGCTCGGGGACCAGAGCCACGCGGGACAAACCTTTGAACTCACCGGCCCGGCCGCCATCAGCTTCCACGACGTGGCCAGGGCAGTATCTGTAGCCCTGGGTCGGGAGGTGAAATATGTGCCGGTTCCGCCGGAGGCGGTGGCCGATTCGATCCGCAAGATGGGGATGGGAGAGTGGTCCGCCACCGTCATGCAGGATTACTCCTCGGCCTACTCCCGCGGCATGGGTGATTTCACGACGGACCACGTCAGGAAGATCACCGGACATCAGCCTCATTCTATCGAGCAGTTCGCTCAGGAGGTTTTCGCCCCGGCACTGGCGAGGAACCACGCAGCCTAGGCACAAGCCAATTACTCTACTACACTATGGGCACGGCCGGCCAATCCGCAGGCCGGCCTGCCTACGTGTAGCGGACCCGCTATCCCCCTGTCGACCGATCCTCCCCTCCCTTGAGCCAAGCGACCCGTTATGCCATGATCGGCAGCAAGCGAGGTGTTCAATGTGTTGATCGTCAAATCCATCATCCTTGGCATCATTCAGGGTCTCACCGAGTTCATTCCGATTTCGAGTTCCGCCCACCTGATCATCGTCCCCTGGCTGTTCGGCTGGACGGAACCGGTACTGCAGAGCCTCACTTTCGACGTCTCCCTGCACTTGGGAACACTCCTGGCGCTGATCGTCTTTTTCGCGGCCGACTGGGTCCGGCTGATCGGTGCGTGGTTCAAGAGCATCTTCCAGTTCAAGATCGGCTTGGACCCCGACCGCCGCCTGGCCTGGTTCATCGTCGTGGCGTGCATCCCCGGCACCATCGTCGGGGTCCTGCTGGAAGGGAAAATCGAGGCCCTGTTCCACCCGGAAGGGGCCCCGCTGTCCACTGGCGCCATGATCGCCATGGCGGTCATCATCGCGCTGCTCGCCCTACTGCTCTTCCTCGCCGACCGGCTCGCCCGCCATGAACGCCCGATCGGAGCGATGAAATGGAAAGACTCTATCCTCATCGGCCTGTCCCAGGCCCTGGCGATTTTCCCGGGCGTTTCCCGGTCAGGGAGCACGATCACCACCGGTCTGGCCCTCGGCCTTCAGCGGGAGGCCGCCGCCCGCTTCTCCTTCCTACTTTCAGCGCCGATTATCGCCGGGGCCGGGCTGAAAAGCCTGGTGGATCTGCTTCAAAGTGTGAAAGCCGGGGCCATCACCGGCACTGAATTGACGCTTTTTCCGATCGGCTTCGTCGTCGCGGCCCTGAGCGGTTTCCTCTGCATCAAGTTTCTCTTGCGGTACCTGCAGAAGCACACCGCGGCGGTCTTCGTCTATTACCGCTGGGCGCTGGCCGTCCTGATCGCCATTGTCGCGCTGGTCCGCAGGTAATGCATGAGCCCGACGGCTTCCGCGGCTAACGCCGCGGTCCAATCTCTGCTGGACGATCTGGTGGCCAGCGGCGAAGAGCTGGGATTGCAGGTTGCGGCTTACCACCAGGGGCGGCTCGTCATCGACGCGTGGGCGGGCATCGCGGACACCCGCACCGGAAGGAAAGTCGACTGCGACACGCTGTTTACCGTGTTTTCTACCACCAAGGGGATCACCTACACCGCCATTCACATCCTGGCCGAGCGCGGGTTGCTGGACTATGACGACCCGGTAGCGCGCTACTGGCCCGCGTTTGCGGCGCGTGGGAAGAGCCGCGTGACCATCCGGCAACTGCTCACCCACTCTGCGGGAGTGCCGCAGATGCCCGAAGGCTCCACCCCCGAAGACATCTGCGACTGGGATCGGATCTGCGCCGCGATCGCGGACCTGCCCCTGCTGTGGGAACCGGGAACCATGACCGGGTACCACGGTTACACCGTCGGCTGGATCCTGGGCGAGGTTCTGCGCCGCATCGACGGTCGCCCGATAGCGCAATTCGTGAAGGACGAGATCTGCGCCCCCCTGGGCCTGCGCAACCTGTTCTTCGGCATTCCGGATGAGGTGGAGGATCGAGTCGCCTTTCTTGAGGACGGCCCCATTCCCGAGAACGGGCCGGAACCCATGCTGCTGCTGGCGAAGGCAATCCCCGAGCAGCTTCCTGCCGCTGCCACCCTGTACAACTGCCCCGATATACGCCGCGCATGCATCCCGGCCGCCGGGGGCATCATGAACGCCCGGGACCTGGCCCGCCACTACGCCTGCCTCGCCACAGGCGTGGACGGTGTCCGGCTGCTTCCCCCCAAGCGGGTTGCCCTCATCGCACGAGAACAGACTCGTGCGACGGATCAAGTGATCGGTTTGAATATCCGCAAGGGTCTGGGGTATTTTCTCCACGGGGAAAACGGCGAATCCATCAGCGACTCACCCGACTCCTTCGGCCATCCGGGCGCTGGAGGCTCGGTCGGTTACGCCGATCCGACTCAAGACCTGGCCGTCGGCTTCACCAAAACCCGCCTGACGGCGCCGCTTGACCGGATGACCGGATCGGATGTGAAGGTATCCGCGAAGATTCAGGAGGTCCTGTCAACATCACCCGCTTTGTGAAACGCTGAGAAACAAATCCGGTTTCACCTTGTGGTTCAGCGGCCTTCTTCTATATCGACCTTGCGCATCCGATATTCATCGTAATCCGGCACCAGCCGATTGTACTCACCTTCCATCAACGGTGAGGAAATCATGAAATCAGCCGAAGCCCGATTGCAGGCAATGGGTATATTCCACACCACTGCCATGCGCAAGAGAGCCTTCACATCCGGGTCATGCGGTTGCGGCTCCAGAGGATCCCAAAAGAAGATCAGGAAGTTAATCTCGTTACTGACAATCTTGGCGCCAATCTGCTGATCCCCACCCAAGGGCCCGCTCTGGAGTTTATGGATCTTCATGCCCAGCTGCTGTTCCAGGGTTTCACCGGTCGTGCCGGTAGCGTACACTTCATGGTGCGCCAGGAGATCGCGGTTGAACTTGGCCCATTCCAACAAATCGCGTTTCTTGTTGTCATGCGCGACAAGGGCAATCTTCTTGTCTTGCACCATGACGATCTTTTTATGAGGCATACGGCTTCGTCCTTTCACTGAGACAAGTCGCCTTCGCAACGTTGCAGCTTACCACGATTTACTACAACGAAATCGCCTTCTGCCGGGGAGCTAGTAGCCCCCTGAGACGACCAGGACCTGGCCCGTGGTGTAGCCCGCCTCCTCAGCGGCAAAGTAGGCCACCGCTTCGGCCACCTCCTCGGGACGTCCGAGGCGGCCGACCGGGATGCTGCGGATCGTGTCCTTCCTTTCGCTCTCACCAACCGCCTGCCGGAACATCTCCGTGTCGATCTTGCTGGGAGCCACCACGTTCACGGTGATGCCCCGCGGGGCCAGCTCCCGGGATAGAGCCTTGCTCAGCGCGATGACGCCGCCCTTCGAGGCGGCGTAGTGCGCCCCCGAGGTGCCGCCTGAGATTCCGGAGGTGGAGGCGATATTGACGATCCGCCCCCAGCCCTTGGCCAGCATCTGCGGCAGGAAAGCGGCGCAGCAGTACTGCACACCGCTCAGGTTCACGCTGAGCATGCGGTCCCAGGACTCCGCGGTGAGCTCCCAGGCGTTCCGGTAGCCAGAGTCGGCGATCGCGGCATTGTTGACCAGAATATCGATGGGCCCGAGGGCCTCGCGGACCGTATCCACCATGCGCCGGACCGCGTCGGGATCCGACACGTCGGCGTTCACGGCCACGGCCCGTACGCCCAGCCTTTCCAGCTCCGCGACGACCGGTCTCCCGTCGGTGCACCGGCTCACGATCGCGACGTTGGCGCCGCCAAGTGCCAGGCGCGCCGCGATAGCCTTGCCGATGCCCCGGGTCCCGCCGGTCACCAGGGCAGTGTGTCCGCTGAGAGAGCCCATCGCTCGCCGCTAGTCGCTACAGTTTCAGGCTGTAGGAAAAGGCGATTCGGTAGAAATCCCAGTAGACCCCGACGTAATCGCGGTTCTCGAAATAGGCGTAGAACACACTGTTCGCCGTGTACAGCCGTTCCCGCCGGAACTGAACGAGTGCAGCCAGCGAGCTGCGCTCGGACAACTTGAAGTTCAGCACGGGAGAGATCGTTATCAGGATGAAGTCGGAAGCCCAACCGCCGACAGCCAGCGGTGACAGATCCCGCACGTAGCCCAGGTTCTGCTCAGTCTGCAGCAGAACCCCTACCGTATTCAGCACGAGGGGCATCTGGTAGCCCAGGAAATAGTTGCCGAGCAGTTTCCAACCGTTGAAGTTCTCCCCGATGTCGGCCTCGAACATCCAGGCCTGTCCCCGCTCAGCGCCCGAAAACCAGGCGTACTGCAGCCTAGGGCTGAGGAGCGTCACCACATGGGTCCAGTCGCCAGGAACCAGGGCAGCCAGGTCGAACTGGAAGGTCCCCCCGATCCAGGACTTCAGCACGGCCCCTTGCAGGGAGGCGGATTCGGGCACGCCGGAGCCGTCGGCATTCAGTCCCATGCCGTTGAACAGCCCGATGTCCCAGCCCGTTCCGGCCATAGCGCCGGCAAAGACATTCAGGAAGGCGATCGGGGTCAGCGTGGCCTCCCCCTCGAGGCGGGCGGACACGGGCGAGATGGCCCCCGTTACGGAGAAGGATACGTTGTTCCCCGAGGTCAGGGAGCCGCTCCCAGCCAGGAACGGCACCCGGATCGTATGATTCAGCAGCACCTGGATCTCCGCCGGGCCCCAGCTGGAACCCAGCGTGCGACCCTGGTCGTCTACTGTTGGGACAAAATCAACAGGATCAAGCGCTACCGGACTGTAGCTTATGGGGGCAAGTCCGCCGCTGCTCACCTCGTAGCCCTTGTGGTCGGGAAGGTAGTAGGCCCCTTCGACGCTCAACGAAGTGGTGCGTTCGACCTCCTGGCAGAACGCCTGGAGGGGAAAGGCCAACCCGGCCAGAAGCACCATGAGGATCATTATTTGAGCATAACGTCCGTACATTTGGCGGTTCCTCCTTCGTAACGATACCATGTCATAGCGGTTTTTTGAATCGGCGATCTGCGGTCTGGTAGCGCATAGTTTGAAGTGGAGCAGCAACGAGGCATATGCTGTCCGGCGTCAACTATAACCACCGGTCGACGACAATTAAAACTACCGCCTCGTTCCGCCCTCCCAGGGGGGGACGGAGGAGACTTCGGGCAGCTATGCAAGAGGCGCTTTTCCACGGCTTCAGGGATCGGCAGGCCAAGCCAGCCCTTTTCCTTCCCCTCCCAGAGACGGTCAAACATCGATTGCTATGTGTCGATATGGGCCTGCTGGTCGGCCCTCCAGGAGCAGTACACAGAAAACATCTCGTAGTTGTGGAGCCAGGCCTGCTCTCCCTCGTTGATGCTACCTGCGAACGCCACCCGGTTGCCGAGATCATCCGTGAAAATACCTGTCTTGGAATGGAAGCAATCGTGGCATTCAGATGCAGCCAGGGGCCGGCCGTCCGCTGCGGTCGGGAGCACCACGCGCACCTCAAGGGTTCCATGACGGATCATCCAGGCCAACGCAGCGAGCCGGTCCCGAGCAATAGCGTCCATCTGCTGGTCGAGGCCCTGGCTCATCCGCTCCGCAACGATCGCGGCCAGATCCGCGCCGCCCTGCAAAGCTTCGATGTCCGCTTCCGCAAGCTGGGCGCTAACCAGGAGGCGCATACGCCCCTGGTTAGCGATGAGGTGGACTATTCCTGAGGCGGCAACGGACAGAGCCGATGAGGAAAAAAAGCCAGCAGAAGTGAGGGAACGTAGAAGTCATTGAGCCTGTCGTCTTGGGATCCATACGTATAGCGGAAGAAATGTTCCCTCAGATCCACATTATGTCCTCTTCTTGGGCGGCAGAAAAGCGAGGATGGTTTCAATCCGCGCCCTTACTCCCGCCGGAGATACCTCCAGGAGCCCCAAGTTGCGCAGGGCATTCAGATCACGACTCACGGTCTTGCGAGTCTTCCTGGCGTAGGCCTGGGCGATCTCGGGCGTTAGCAATATGACCTTAGAGAGAGGCACGAATTGCTCCCGGTTCGAAATGGCTACCACCAAATCCCGCTGCCGCATTCGCACCTCTGCAGAGCCGGAACCGCCTTCGGTCTGAAGGATCCGGTTAACGTAGTCGCGCCAGATCGTCTTGTGTTGGAAGCGGCGGATCTCGTCGAGCTGTTTCTTGAGTCCGTCCACGAAGCCTTGAAGCGCATAGAGAAGGAAAGGAACCACCTCCCCGCCGGAACCACTGGCACGGTCCAGCTCCACGTAGTAGCTCTGCCGGGTCTGGTTGTAGTGGTTGCTCAGCAAATGCGAGGCCGGGGCCGGTACGCCCCCGTCCAGCAGCAGCAGGAACTCGACCAACCGGGCCGTCCGACCGTTTCCATCGCCGAAGGGATGGATCCAAGCCAGGTAGAGATGGGCTGTGACTGCAAGGAGGACAGAGATGGAAACACGGTCCAGCCCGCTCTCGCGCTCCCGTACTGCCTTCAGAAAGGAGCAGAGCCTTTCCAGTAAGTATTCGCAGTCTTCAGCAGGCGCACCCCGGTAGGAACCGACCCCTACGGAAGTCTTACGAATCGCTCCAGGGGCTACAGCGTCTCCAAGAGGCAGCCCCGCCAACACCAACCCGTTGAAGCTCTTGATGAGTGCAACGGTGAGTTCGGCAGGCTTGCCGGCTATCACGCTTTCGAGGATGGTATTGCAGGCGGTCACGATGTTCTTCACTTCCTGACCCTGGTAAGCCATGGAAGGTGGAAGCTGAAGCTTTCCCTCGATCTGCTGCTGAACCTGCTCTTCGGTCAGGGTGTTACCTTCAATTGCCGTTGTGGCCTGTACCCCCCGCGCCAGGTAGAGCTGGTAAAGCTGTTCAGCGGTCTTTTTATCGAGGGGGACCCCGGCGATGTGTTCGCACTTGGAACGGATCTCCCCAAGAATCAACCAGAGTGTCGGAGGCGCCGGCCGCAGATCCAACTCAAATTTTAGCCAAGGATGTGACGTCTCGTATGTCCGCATCAATTCCAATTATAACACTATTAACTACTTTTATGCTAACGATTTGTGCTATTCCATAAGATTTTGAGTCTAATTATGTCCAGTAGAATGTCCAGAAGAAGGTCCAGCATCGGCTGGCTGCCACTATTCTTCCTCCGTTTGTTTACCTTCCTCTCCTTCTGCCTCCTCACGAGGCGGCTTAGGGAGCTCCTCTTCTTGGGGAAACGGAGAGGCCGTCGAAGAACTTCAGCCTGATGTCGTCAACTTATGTGGAGCTCCACATAGTTGACGAACTAGGCTACCTTTCTTACGGCCCTGACGCGGCGAATGTGTTGTTCCCTGTGGTCAACGAGCGTCACATTCGTCGGCGGCCTATATTGTTCACGACCAACAAGTCACCGCTGACCACCTGGGGGGAGGTGCTGCACGATCATGACCTGGCCGAGGCGATCGTCGACCGAGTGCTGGAGAAAGGGCGCTCGATTGTGGTGGATGGTCCATTATGCCGGACGCCTCACCTCGAGCTTAACAAGGGGTCGGAAGCAAGCAAAGATACCGCCAGAATATCTGGAAAACACACGCTATAATTTCTGGAACCCACATCGCGCAAGTACAGCCTGCGTGGCGAAGCGCAGCAGAGCCGCACCAGGGGCAAACGCATGTTCGGTACCGAACTATACTGAAAACCCCTCGACTCTCCCAATAATACGCCACGCCAAGAGGGTTAGCCATCGCGATGGCTCTTTTTTCTGCCCGAATTCCCAACCCTTCCACGCGGTCCATACTGATTCCGGAGTGAAGCGCCCTTCCTGATCCGCCTTGCTGTTCAATAGCGCCAGCATCTCTGCTAACCGTGCATCCTTTTTGAGCCACGGAAAACGCGAGAGCACATCGAGCACGTGCATCAGGTCGTACCACACAAAGGGAACCTTGATTTTGCGGAAATCGGTACCCATATAGAACATGTACGGGTGGCGCGTGGTGCTTTCACTCCATAAGCTCAGGAGTGTCTCCGCCCCTAGGTGACAGGCAGGGCTGTCGCGCATTTCTTCGAATTCGGACAATGCCTTGAGCATGGCCAAATTCGCATATGAACAAGGGTCGTCTTTGCGCCCCGGCCCACGGAATTTACCCAACTCCTTGGACACGGCGCAAGGCCAACCGTTAGCACGCACCAAACCGGCCAGATACTCGATCGCTGTCTTGACTGCTGGTTCGTTTTTCAGGCCGAACTTAACCAGGGCGTAAACGATAAGCGGGGCATCGCACAAGGCCCATGCCCACTGATCCTGGCCCGTTCCCCCAAAGTGGGTGGGGATATTCGTAGGGAGCTGGAAGGGGCCTTCAGTAGATCGATGCGCAATGATGCGGGCTATAATTGCGTCGACAACTGGATCATCAGCCGCAAGTCCTAGATCGGCGATGAAGGTAAGTTTGTGGAACGGTTGGCTCGCGCTCTTATGACTTGATATGACAGTCCCCGGCCATCCGGATATTTCCGTAACCAGGTTTTTTACCTGCGCGTCCGCCAGCATTGACTGCCGGGCAGCCCGGACCCGGGGGTCTTTCTCGGATTGTCCCAGCAAATCGCGCCTTGTCCGATATTGGATCCAGGGTTCACCTTCCAGGAGCCAATCTACAGGAGCATTCAGCGTCTTCATTCAATTCCTTGCCGAACCTTCCCTTGCTTTTTTTGCCAGTAAGGCATACAAAGTCATCCATTTATTTGGTTGACCCCGCTTGCCCACTTTCCAGGGGCTCTGGGTTGGCGTCCATTCCAGAATGAAACGGCCTGTTCGGTCCGCTTTGGCAGCCAACAGCTTCCAGGCTCTATCCAGCCGTGGATCCTTTCCAAATCCCATTCTGCTGAGGGTCCTTCCTGGAATATATCCCCCACCGGTCCAGAAAGTAGTCAAGCAGCTTCTGGCAGCTCGAATGATCCCAATATTGGCGTCCTAACTCGCAGAACGCCGTCAGGGATTTGAGTGACCCGCGGATGCAGCTCTTAACCTTGCGTCTGCCCTTTTTTACCTCGTGCAGGTCACATAAGTAGCCGCCGTCTGCGCGCGCCGAATCCATCAGCAGCTTCACCGTTTGCTGAAGTCGTTTGTCCTCTCGATATCCCAGCATGATGAATGTCTGGATTTTGTAGCCGTAGAGACAGGAGAAATGCTTGTACCAATCCCCATCCGGCTGCATCAGGTCAAGGTAGCGGTTTGCAGCCAGAGCGACCCTTTTATCTGTACGATTCATGCCCAGGTGCGCGAGATAGGATAGGCAAAAGTGAGTTGTTGCGAAGCTTCCGTATTCCGCTCCATCCCCAACATCAGCATGCGTTCGTGGGTTCCTTTGTACCCAATAACCTGCCGGGTTCATTGTGTCCATGATCCCCTGTACGTCAGTCGAAGCAGGAATGGCTGTTCTTGCAGAAGCCGCCTCTAGTGCAGCGGCTGGCAGACCAAGAAGCTCCGTATACGTTCTGTAACGTACCGAGGGGTCAGAGAGTTCTAGAAGCCATGAGAGGGTGCTGTCCGGTATCACCGCTGAAACCTCGAATTCCAATCACCTAGTATCACACTATACTCTCGCAAGTTCGAGGGCATCATTGCTTGCCCGGACTAATAAACTGAACTACTTTGTGAACATGGGCAAGTACGGACTCTGCGGGAAACTGATCGCCGCACCGGGAAAACGGCAGGAACTCATCGCGATCATGGCACGAGCCGTGGACAGGGTTGGTGAACTCGCCGGGTGCCTGCTGTACATCGTGAGCGAGGATCTCGGAGACAAGGACGCGATCTGGGTCACGGAACTCTGGAACGGCCAGGACGCCCATACCCGGTCGCTGGAAGACGATCGAGTGCGGCAAAGGTATGCCCGAATAGCAAGGAGGGAATCATGGGCGAACCGGTGCTGGTCGCGTTGTTGATCGCTGACCGGGTGATCGAGGAGAAAAACGGAAAAAAAGGGATCATCGGCACCTTCACGACCTTCAATGCCCCGTCGTTTCCTGTTTCCTTCCCGCCGTGGTTCATCTACGCCGCGGTGACCAACCTGGCGGGCGACCATGACTTCGCCATCAACCTCGTCCATGCCCTGACCAACCAGGTCGCCGGGGGGATCAGCGGCAAGTTCAGCACTGCCTCGACGGATCAGGTGGTCGAGCTCATCATCCCGATCATGAAGGCAGTCTTCCCATCGGAGGGGAAGTATGACTTGACGTTCCAGGTCGACTCGGCTCCGTTAGGTGCCAGGGTCTTGAGTGTGGTGCACGCAAAAGGGTCGCCCTGACCGGCGGCCCGGCCGGCCCTACAGCCTTCCGGAGCGCAGGGTGCCCACCAGGAACCAGATGCCCAGGATGATGGCCACCCCGAAGCCGACCAGGCCCAAGACCGGCACCCCCAGGAAGGAGGGTCCCACCCCGGAGCGGGCCACGAACGAGGAGCCGATCAGGATCCCGGCGATCACCACCGCGAAGGACAGGCGGTTGACCGAGCGGTCGACCTCCCGGACCACGTCCCCCAGATCCTCCAGGTCCAGACGGAGCTTGAGCTTGCCGGTGCGGGCCTTTTTCAGCAGATCGTAGGCCTCGAAGGGCAGGGCTCGGGCCAGGCGGCCGGTCTCCTCCACTAGCTCGAACAGGTGCTCCCGGTTCAGCCACTCCCGCAGGCGGCGCACCCGCACCTTCTGCACGAAGGGACGGGCCTCCTGCAGGAAGTCGAACTCCGGGTTCAGCCGCTTGCCCAGGCTTTCCAGGGTGACCAGCACCTTCAAGGTCAGGGCCAGGTCCACCGGCAGGGCGATGTGGTAGCGGCGCACGACCGAGTACAGGTCCCCGAACACCCGGGCCACTTCCAGCTGGGACACCGGCATGTGGCTGTAGTAGTTGATCAGGCGGCCCAGGTCGTCGGCCAGCTCGCCTTGGCTCGAGCCCTCCTCCAGCAGGTCCAGGCCGGCGAACACGCGCAGCAGCCGCGCGGGGTCCCGGTTCACGAAGGCCTGCAGCAGGCCCACCAGCGCCTGGCGCACGTCCTCGTTCAGGACGCCCACCATGCCGAAGTCCACGGGCGCCAGCACCCCGTCCGGCCGCACGATGAAGTTGGCCGGGTGGGGGTCGGCGTTGTAGACGCCGTGCTGGAAAATCTGGGCCAGGACGTAGCGCACCCCCACCGCGGCGATGCGCCGGGTATCGACCCGGGCCTTGACCAGCCCCTCCGCGTCGGACAGCAGCACCCCCTCCACGAATTCCATGACCAGCACCCGCCGGCTGCTGTGCTCCGGGAGCACCTCCGGGATGTGGACCGCCCGGTCCCGCCGGAAGTTGCCGCGGAATAGCTCCATGGTGCGGGCTTCGTAGTTGAAGTCCAGCTCCAGGGTGAGCACCCGGGCGAAGTTCTCGATCAGGCGCACCAGCCGCAGCTCCCGCAGGCGGGGTAAAGCGCGCTCCACCAGGACCGCCAGGTCGTACAGGATGGCCAGGTCGGCCTGGATCACCGCCTCGATGCCGGGGCGCTGGATCTTCAGGACGACCTGGCGCCCCGTGCGGGTCACGGCCCGGTGGACCTGGGCGATCGAAGCGCTGGCGATCGGCTCGGTTTCGAAGCTCGCGAAGTTCTCCCGCCAGGCCGGTCCGAGCGCTTCCACCAGCACCGGCTCCAGGCGCTCGAAAGGCAGCGGGGCCGCGCCGAGCAGCAGCTTGGCCAGCTCCGTGGTGATCTCCTCGGGCAGCAGGTCCGGGCGCAGGCTCAGGAACTGCCCGAGCTTGATGAAGGTGGGCCCCAGCTCCTCGAACAGCATCCGCAGGCGCGCCCCGTACCCCAGGTGCCTGAGGCGCGCCGCGGGGCGGGCACCCGCCTGCCCGGCCACTTCCGCCGCCCAAGACCGCCGCCGCGGCCGGAGCGCTTCGGTCACCTCGGTGAAGCCGTAGAACACGAGCTTGGAGAGGATCTGTCGGGAGCGCCTCAGCGAGCGCAGGCGCTGGCGGGTGCGGGAAAACAGCATGCGCCCCGGGCGGCTCTCAGGCGGTCTTTTCGATCGACAGGGTGCACTCGGTCAGGATGGCGGACAGCGCCCCGATGGCGGCCAGGACCGGGGCTACGACCACGCCGATCACGCCTACGGCCAGCGGGAAACTGGCGATCACCTTGCCGTCCTTGTCCTTGACCGTGATCCGGCGCACGTTGCCCTCCCGGATGACTTCCTTCACCGTCTTCAGCATGTCCTCGGCCATGACCTTGATGTCCTTGACCACGACCTTGGCGTCGTCCTGGATCGACTCGCTGGGCTTCTTCTCGGTAGTGCTCATCGCTTCACCCCCTCAATCTCCCCATTCTAACTTCGTCCGGCCGTCTCTGCAATCGCGCGGCGCTCAGCGCGTAGCCTGTTCCCGCAGCTCCTCCAGGGCCATGAGCAGGCGCATGCGCCAGTCCGGCACGTACGCCAGGCGGTAGTCCTCCGGGCCCCAGCCCGGAACGACCAGCTGGAGGCGCCGCCGGCGGACTCATAGTGCAGCATCAGTTTGTCGAGCAGGCCCAGCTCGATCCCGTATTCCCCGCCGGAGGACCCGCTGCCCCCCGCGGCGGCGGTGGAGGCCGCGGGCGCCGGGAACAGGGACGCCTAGTCGAGGGCCGCATGGGCGCCGAGCGCCGTCGCGACCAGGAGAAGGACGATCGCCGCGGCGTCGCGGAGTGTGCGGGTTGGGTTCACGACTTTCCTCCCTGGCGAATGAACTCCAGGCTGTGCCGGTACAGCTCCTCGCGCCAGGGGGCGCTCTCGAACACGTGCCCGGCCCCCTGGATCGGCACCAGGCGCGCCCGCCCGCCGTACAGCTCCGCGTAGCGGCGGGCGACCGTCGGCGGTACCGTCGGATCGGCTGTGCCGAACACGACCAGGACCGGTCCAGGGTAGGCGGCGCTCCGTTCCAGGATACGCAGGCCGAGCACGTCGGGGACGAAACCCTGGCCGATGCGCAGGCCGTTGAAGTCGGAAAGGTCGGGTGATGGGCCTGCGGGGGCGGCCGCCGCCTTCAAGGCTTCGCCGCGCTCCCGGATCCGCTCGACCATCTCACCGGCCGGCGCCCAGAGCACCAGGCCGCGCACCTCCGCGCCGCGCTCCCCGGCCACGTAGCCGGCGACCGAGCCGCCCATGCTCAGCCCCAGCAGGAACACGCGCCCCCGGTCCACGCCGCGCACCCCCCGGAACCAGTCCAGCACTGACCGGGCGTCGGCGATCTCCCCGGACAGGGTCATGTCCTGGAACTCCCCGTCGCTCTCGCCGCTGCCCATGAAGTCGAAGCGGGCGCTGGCGACGCCGTGGCGGGCGAGCAGGCGCGAAAAGCCCACGAATAGGAAGCGCGCCTCCGCGCGGCCCCCGGTAAAGCCGTGGTAGAGCACCACCCCGGGCCAGGGCGGCCGGAAGCTCCGCCGGTCCGGCAGGTGGAGCATGCCGCGCATCCGGCCCGCGGGCCTGCGCAGCTCGACGGTTCGTTCCATTGGTGCTCTCCCTAGTCGCGCGCCGCGCTCAGGATCAGCGGCAGGCTGTCCAAACTGTACGGCTTCGCGTCGAAACCGCCGAACAGCTCCAGGCGCTGGAACCCGGCCTCGCGGGTGAGCCTCTCCAAGACCTCCCGGGTCAGGATCCACAGCGGGACCCGGTTGGACACGGTCCGGGGACCCGCCGGTTCCTGAGCGCTGAGCTCGGTGCGGAACTGGACCACGCGGCTGCCCTCGTCGTAGTCGTACCGGCGCACGAACTCCAGGGCCGGCCGCTCGCAGCGCAGGGTGGGCAGCTCCATGACGTGCCGGGCCAGGACCCGGTCGTAGTTGATGATCTGCACGACCAGGGTTCCCCCTTTGGCCAGCAGCCGCCGGCAGTCAGCCAGAACCGCGCCGATCCGCGCCTCATTCGATAGATGTACGATAGAGTTGCCGATACAGAACACCAGGTCGAAGCCGGGCTGGAGGCGCCGCCCGGCGTCCCGCATGTCCATCGCGTGGAACTCCACGCCCGGCCGGCCGCCGGCCTTGCCCTGGGCCAGGCGGATCATGGCCTCATCCAGGTCCACGCCCGTGACCCGGCGCCCGCCCGCGGCCAGCTCCACCGCGTAGCCGCCCGTGCCGCAGGCCAGGTCCAGGACGCGGGCGCCGGACGGGGCGCGCTGGGCCAGGAACTCCAGGGTCTGGGGGTCCACCGGGAAGATGTAGTCGTAGTAAGCGCTGATGCTTTCGTAGAAGTCCATGGGCTCAATCATGGCAGCCGCGGGAACGTTCGGTCAATCGCTATCCCAGGAGGCCGGCGTCCCGCAAGGCGCGCAGGGGCGGCGGTTGACCAGGAACACGCCGCCGATCACCGCCAGGCCGCCGGCCAGCTGCACCCAGGCGAGCCTTTCCCCCAGGATCAAGAGGCCGCCGACCGCGCCGATGAAGGGAATGATGTTGGTGTAGGAGGAAACCACGATCGGTCCCAGGCGGGCCAGCGCGTACATGTAGCAGAAGTAGGCGACGGCGGAGCAGAACACCCCCAGGTACAGCAGGTTTAGCCACACCAGGGGCGAGCCCAGCCGCCAGGAGGGGATCTCGCTCAGGGCCAGCGGGATCAGGGTGACCGCGCCGACCGCCGCCTGGTAGGCGGTGAGGCTCAGGCCGGCCAGCGGCTCGTGCAGGTCCCGGCTGGCCACGACGTAGCCCACCCAAGCGAGGCAGGCCCCGAGCATGAACAGGTTCCCTGCCAGGGCGTGCGGAAAATGCACAGGCGAGCGGCGCACGACGAAGTACACGCCCACGATCGACAATGCGATGCCCACGGCCTGAATCCAGCGCAGGTGAGTGCGGAAGAACACCCACTCGGCGAGCACCGTAATGACCGGGATCGTGGCGATGATCAGGGTGGCGTTGGAGGCCGAGGTGAGCTTGATGCCCCGGGCTTCGCAAAAGAAGTACGCGGTCACCCCGATGAAGCCGCTCAAAAACAGCAGCCACCGCTGCCGGCGGGTGAGTTTGGCCAGGCGGATGTGGGGCTCCAGGCGGCGGCGCAGGGGCAGCAGGATGGCCGAGGCGATGAGGAAGCGCAGGCACACCATGGTCATGGGCGGGAAGCCGGTGTTGAGCACCGCCTTGGAGCTGACGAAGGACAGTCCCCACAGCAGCATGCTGGCCAGGACGGCCAGGGTGGGCAGCAGGCGGGAACCCGTGCGCACGGTCACGGCAGGGATTGTTCCACGGATGGGGGAGCCTTGCCAAGTCCACCTCGGCGTCATACCATGCCGTGATGGAAGCGGTGCTCAAGAAGGAGGTGGAGGCGGACAACGCCTACTACACGCTGTGCTGGTCGCCCATCCTCAAGGCCGACCGCCACCAGATCATCGGCAGCGTGCCCGCGGTGGCCGGTCTGTTCGAGCTGTACTACATGGACAAGACCGAGGGGCTGAACCTGTTCCACCTGGGCAACGCCTGGTACGGGGGGTTGCGCAGCTGGATCCGGGGCGCCACCGACCCCACCGTGGAGACCGACCTGAAACGCCGGAAGATCCTCAACGATTTCCCCTGCTACTACCGCTACTGCATGAGCAACTCGTACCGCGACATCCTGGACGTGCTGTTCTTCCTCGGCGACACGTACAACCCCGAGAACAACCCGCACCGCCCCTCGGACCGCTACCAGAACATCTTCGTGAACGAGATCACCCCGCAGAAGCTGCTGTGGCGCTGAGCGCCGCGCGGACCTCCGCCAGTTCGGGGATGGAAGCGCGCGCGCCGGGCCGCGTCACGGACAGGGCCGCCGTCATGGCGGCGAAGCGCACAACTTCGGCAAGCGCCCAACCCTGAAGCACCCCGTAGGCGAAGGCGCCGTGGAAAATGTCGCCCGCGCCGGTGGTGTCCACCGCCCTGACCGGGAAGGCCGGGAGATGACGCACCTCGCCCTTTTCTAAATAGAGCACCCCGCGCTCCCCGAGAGTGACCACGACCTCCCGGCGGTTCAGCGCGGCCAGGGCGTGCAGGCAGCGCCGGCGCCCGGCCTCCGAGCCCAGGTCCTGCTCGCCGGTCATGGCGCGGGCGAAGGCCTCCGAGGGTACCAGGAACTCCACCCGCGTGGCCAGCAGCTCGGTGCCCCGACGGCGGGAGCCGGCGTCCAGGATGGTGCGCGCTTCCGGAAACAGGGACATGGCCTGCAAAGCCGCCTCGGGCTGGTGGCCGTCGAAAAGCAGGACCTCAGGGCGCAGGGCGGCGAGTGACTCCAGAGCCTCGGGCCCGAAGCGCAGGGGCTCGGCCGGCGCCAGGCGGTTCACCAGGGTGCGGCTGCCGTTGGCCGTGTTGACCAGGATCACCGAAAGCGGAGTGGCGGCGCCGGCGCGGGTCTCCGTCAGGCGCAGGTCCGTGCCGGCCTCGCGGAACTCCTCCCGGATGCGCCGGCCGTACAGGTCGTCCCCGAGCACGCAGGCCAGGGCCGCACCCACCCCCCAGCGGCTGAGCAGGTAGGCGGCGTTCGCCGCCGGACCGCCCCCGGACTCCCGGGAAAAGGCGATCTGGTACTTGCGGTTCTCCTCCAGCCAGCCGGCGAGCGGGAAAAACAGGTCGTAGGCCGCGGCGCCGACACAGAGCACCATGCGCCTTCAGACGATGCCGGGGCCGTGGCGGCGGACCGCCGCGTTCAGGGTGGCCAGCTCCTCTCCGGTGAGCTGCAGGCCGCCAGCGCCGGCGTTCTCACGCGCCTGCTCGGGGTTGCGGGCCCCGCACAGCGCGCAGGTGACGCCCGGCTGGGCGATGGTCCAGGCGACCACCGTCTGGGCGAGGGTGGCCCGGTGCGCCGCGGCCACGGGCGCGACCTCCTCCAGCAGGGCGTTCACCCTGCGGATGTTCTCGTCGGTGAAGCGCGGGTTGTTGCGGCGCAGGTCGTCCCCGGGGAAGCGCCGCCCGGGCTTCACTTTGCCGGTGAGCAGCCCCAGGGCCATGGGGGAGTAGGCCAGCGCGGCGATCCCCTTCTCGCGGGCCAGGGCCAGCAGCTGCTTTTCGGCGCCGCGGTCCAGCATGTTGTATTTCTCCTGGATCGAACTGACGCCGCCGGCCTCCAGGTAGGCCTCCAGGTCGGCCGGGCTGACGTTGCTCACCCCGATCGCGCGGATCTTGCTTTCCCGGCGGAGTTTCTCCAGCTCGCCCATGGGTTCCGCGATCGGGGTGGTGGCGTCCTGCCAGTGCGTCTGGTACAGGTCGTTGCGGTCGGTCGCGAGGCGCCGCAGGCTCTCCTCCAGCTCGTGGCGCACGTGCCAGACTAGGCCGCACTTGGTGGCCAGCACGACCTTGTCCCGCAGTCCCGCGAGCGCCTCGCCCACGATCTCCTCGGCCAGGCCCAGGCCGAAACCTTGAGCCCCGAGGCTCCGAGTTCGCGGTATTGCATGCCGTGGAATGTAGCGGAATCCGGGAGTTTGTTCTATACTAGTCACCGATATGAGCGAGCTGCTGGCCGAGATCGAGGCGCGACGGGCGCGACGGGCCCTGGACGAGCGACCAGTGCCGGAGGAGGTGCTGCACCGGATCCTCACCGCCGCCGCCCTGGCGCCCTCCTGCAACAACAACCAGCCCTGGCGTTTCCTGGCCGTGCGTCGCACCGAGGAACTGCAAAAGGTGCGGGAGCACCTGAGCGGGGGGAACTACTGGGCGAAAAAGGCGCCCGTGGTCGTGGCGGTGCTGACCCAGCCGGAGTTGGACTGCCGGTTTGACGACCGCCGGGACTACGCCCTGTTCGGCGCCGGCCTGGCGGTGGGCAACCTCCTGGCCCAGGCCACCCGCGAGGGTCTCATCGCCCACCCCATCGCGGGGTTCAAGCCGGTGCCCATCAAGGAAGCCCTGGGGGTGCCGCCGGAGCTCATCCTGATCACGCTGGTGATCCTGGGCTACCCGGGCGAGGAATCCGGCTTGAGCGAGAAGCACCGGGTGCAGGAACATGCCCCGCGTGAGCGCAAACCGCTCACGGAAGTGCTGAGGTACGAGCGGTGGTGAGCCCAGAGGCCGAGGACCTGGAGCGGATCCGAGCCAAGCGGGCCTTCATCTGCGACATGGACGGAGTGCTCTACCACGGCAACCGCCTGCTGCCGGGAGTTCGGGAGTTCGTAGCCTGGCTGGCCGCCGCCTCCAAGAAGTTCCTGTTCCTGACCAACTCCAGCGAACGCTCCCCGCGGGAGCTGCAGCAGAAGCTGGCCCGCCTGGACATCCAGGTCGGCGAGGAGCACTTCTACACCAGCGCCCTGGCCACGGCCAGCTTCCTGGCCAGCCAGCACCCGCACGGCAGCGCCTACGTCATCGGCGAAACCGGGCTGACCAATGCCCTCTACGAGGCGGGTTTTTCGATGAATGACGTGAACCCGGACTACGTGGTGATGGGGGACACCCGCTCCTACAACATCGAGCTCATCGAGCGCGCCGTGGAGCTGGTGCGCCAGGGGGCGCGCCTGATCGGCACCAACTCGGACCTGACCGGGCCGGTGGAGCGGGGCCTGGTGCCGTCCACCGGGGCCCTCATCGCCCCCATCGAGCGGGCCACAGGCAGGACAGCCTACTTCGTGGGCAAGCCCAACCCCCTGATGATGCGCCACGCCCTGAAGCGCCTGGACTGCCGGCGGGAGGAAACCGTCATCATCGGCGACCGGATGGACACCGACATCCTCTCGGGGATCGAGGCCGAGATCGACTCCGTGCTGGTTTTGAGCGGCGTGAGCCGGCGGGAGGACCTGGTGGCCTTCCCCTACTCCCCCGCCTACATCCTGGCGGGCGTCGGGGAGATCGCAGGGGCGGTTTGATTTATGCCGTTTGCAGGCTTGCCCCGTTGCCTCCCGGCCCCTATAATGGAACCCTTATGTCAGTCCGAGACGAACAGCTGTTCAAAATCCTCGAGAAGCTGCAGAGCCACTACCAGAACAACCTCAATAACCGCTACATCCGCAAGGCCCTGCTGGTGATGAAGGTGCCCACCGGCACCTGGAACGCCCTCGGGCGGCTGACCGAGAAGAGCGACTACTACAAACTCCAGGGCTACCAGTATAAGGAGCTGTACGAGCAGATCTACGCCGCCGCCACCTTCGTGTACCATGCCCGCACCGAGGTGCTGCCGCGCCTGAAGGGCCTGCTCACCGGCGGCACGGAGACGGTGTTCTCGCGCCCCAAGGCCGAGGAGCCCAAGGATAAAGTATTGCTGGAGATGGCCATCAACAACTTCCCCGCCAACCTCGGGGTGTTCTCCGACCTGATCAACGAGCTCTACATCCAGGCCGTTGCGCTGGACCGTGAGGAGCACCCGAAGCAGAAGCCGGTTTTCGAGCACATGCCCGAGTTGAAGGAGCTGGGCAAGCTGCTCACCTGAGGCCCGCCTCCGCCGCCCCCTACCCCTTCAGCTGCTTCACGATCTCCGGGATGACCTCGAAGAGGTTACCCACTATGCCGAAGTGGGCCACGCTGAAGATCGGGGCGCTCGCGTCGGAGTTGATGGCCACGATGATGTCCGAGCCCTTCATGCCCGCCAGGTGCTGGATGGCCCCCGAGATGCCGCAGGCGAAGTAGATCGTCGGGTTGACGGTTTTACCGGTCTGCCCCACCTGGTGGGAGTACGGGATCCAGCCGGCGTCCACCGCGGCACGGGAAGCCCCGACGGCGCCGCCGACCGCCTTGGCCAGCTCCTCGATCAGGGCGAAGTTCTTGGGGTCCTTCAAGCCGCGGCCGCCGGACACGATGAAGTCCGCGTCGGCCAGGTTGACGGTCTCGGTCTTCTCAGGGACGAACTCCAGCACCTCGATCTTGGGCTTGGGCACCGGGTAGGACAGCTCCACGATCTTGCCGGCATGCCCGTCCACCTTCTCGGCCTCCTTCATGACCTTGTGGCGCACCGTGGCCATCTGCGGCCGGTGGTGACGGCAGAGGATCGTGGCCATGATATTGCCGCCGAAGGCCGGGCGGGTCTGCTGCAGCAGCTTGCTGTCCCCGTCGATCGTGAGCTCGGTGCAGTCCGCGGTCAGGCCGGTGAGGATCCTGGCCGCCACGCGCGGCAGCAGGCTGCGCCCGATGATCGTGCCGCCGCCCAGGAAGATTTCCGGCTTGCGGTCCTGCAGGATGCGGGCCACCAGGGAAGCCTGCACGTCCTCGTGGAACTCCCCGATCCCCGGGTGCTCCTCCAGCCACACCTCGTCCACGCCGTAGGCGATCAGCTCGTCGGCCAGATGGCGCACCTTGTCGCCCAAAAGTATTGCGCTGATCGGCCGGTCATGGGCTACTTTGAGCTCGCGCGCGGCGCCGATGATCTCCGGCACCACCGAGGCGAGCTTCCCGTGCCGGTGCTCGGCGTACAGGCAGATCCCGGCGTAGGCCTCCACCTCCTGGCCTCGATAAACGGCCTTGCGGATCTCGATGGCGTCGTACTTGCAGGCGGTCACGCAGGCGCCGCACAGGGTGCACTTCTCATCGATGATCGCCTTCTTCTCGACCACCGTGACGGCATCATACATACAGACCTTGACGCACAGCTTGCAGCCGGTGCACTTGTCCAGAATCACTTGGATCGGCTCAGCCATGCCTGGCCTCCGCTTTGGCTTTGCCCAGGGGGATCCCGGCCTTCTGCAGCTCTTCCAGGAGCTGGGCCACGGCGTGATGAGGTTCGCCGTGGATCACCTTGCCGCCGGCGGGCTTGGGGGGCGTGAAGATCTTCATGACCTGGGTGGGCGAGCCGTTCAGGCCGATGCGCACGCCGTCCAGCTCCAGGTCCTTGGCGGTCCACACCGTGATGGCCGCCTTCTTGGCCGCCAGCTTGCCTTTCAGGGAGGGCAGGCGCGGCTCGTTGATCTCCTTGACCACGGTCATGACCATCGGCAGCTTGGTCTTCAGGCGCAGGTAGCCTTCTTCCATCAGGCGCTCGACGACGATCGTGCCTTCGGCGTCGATCCCCTCGATCTTGCGCACGTCCGTGACGTGGGGCAGGCCCAGGTTCTCGGCCACGCCGGGGCCGACCTGCCCCGTGTCCCCGTCTATGGCCTGGCGGCCCATCAGGATCACGTCGGCCCCGCCCAGCTTGCGGATGCCCGCCGCCAGGGTGAAGGCCGTAGCCAGGGTATCCGCGCCGGCGAAAGCCCGGTCGCTCAGCAGGACCGCCTCGTCCACGCCCAGGCTGATGGCCTCGCGCAGCGCGGACTCCACCTGGGGCGGGCCCATGGAAAGCACGGTCACCTTGCCGCCGTGCTTCTCCTTCAGGCGCACTCCCTCCTCCAGGGCGTACGCGTCGAAGGGGTTGATGATCGAGGCCACCCCCTCGCGCATCAGGGTGTTGGTCTCGGGGTTGATGCGCACGTTGGTGGTGTCCGGGACCTGCTTGATGCAGACGACGATGTTCAAGGGCTCTACTCCTTCTTCTGCAGGCTTTCCTTGATGAGCTGCAGGGCGATGACCTCGCGCTGGATCTGGTTGGTGCCCTCGTAGATCTGGGTGATCTTGGCGTCGCGCATCATCTTCTCCACCGGGTACTCCTTCATGTAACCGTAGCCGCCGAACACCTGCACCGCGTCGGTGGTCACGCGCATGGCCGTGTCCGAGGCGAACACCTTGGCCATGGCGGAGACCTTGGCCACGTTCTTGGCGCCGGAGTCCACGAACCGCGCCGCGGCATAGGTCAGGGCCCGGGCGGCCTCCACCTGGGTGGCCATGTCGGCCAGCATGAACTGCAGCCCCTGGAAGGAGCTGATGGGTTTTCCGAACTGCTTGCGCTCCTGGGAGTAGGCCATGGCTTTTTCCAACGCCCCGGCGGCTATGCCCACCGCCTGGGCGGCCACGCCCGGCCGGGACTGGTCGAAGGTCTTCATGGCCACCAGGAAGCCGGCTCCCTCGCGGCCCAACAGGTTCCCCTTGGGCACCTTGCAGTCCTGGAAGACCAGCTCGCGGGTGGCCGAGGCCCGGATGCCCATCTTGTTTTCCTTCTTGCCGAACTCGAAGCCGGGGGTGTCCTTCTCCACCAGGATGGCCGAGGCGCCGCGCACCCCGCGGTTGGGGTCGGTCAGGGCGATGACCGTATAGATCGTGGCCTCCCCGCCGTTGGTGATCCACTGCTTGGTGCCGTTGAGGATGTAGCTGTCACCCTGGGGGGTGGCCCGGGTTTTGACCGCAGCGGCGTCGGAGCCGGCGTCCGGCTCGGTCAGGGCGAAGGCCGCGATGATCTGGCCTGCGGCCAGACGCGGCAGGTACTTCTTCTTCTGCTCCTCGGAGCCGAACAGGATGATCGGGATGGTGCCCAGGCCCGAGGCCGCGTAGGCCAGGGAGATGCCGCCGCAGGCCTTGGACAGCTCCTCCACGACCAGGGCCATCTCCATGATGCCGCCGCCCAGGCCGTCGTACTCCTTGGGGATGAACACCCGGAACAGGTCGGCCTTGGCCAGGACTTCCACGATGTCCCAGGGGAACTTCCCGGTCTCGTCGTACTCCAGCGCGATGGGCGCGATCTTCTCCCTGGCGATCTGGGCCGCCAGATCCTTGATCATCTGCTGCTCTTCCGTCAGGAAATAGTTCATGGTAGCCTCCAGAATCCAGTGGGTTATGAAACTCGACCGGCCTCGTCGGAAAAGGTGCGCCCAATATAGAAAATGGGCTGGTTTATTTCAAGGGGTCCGGAACGGCCGCTGGTGCTGTCGTCTCGGCCTTACCGGTCAGGCATAGTCCCCTTCACATTGTCGACAAACCAGTCCATCATCCCGGGCTGGCTCCAATCCGTGGCCGAGGAGTCCAGCCGTTCACCTTTCTGAATGCGGACCTTTCCGCGCTGGTCCTTGATCGGGCCGGTGAAGGGTTCGAACGCCTCGGATTTCATCTGGTCGGCGCGTTTGAGAACCAGATCCAGCGCCGTAAGCTCCCCGAAATCGGGAGTCATGACGCGCGCCTTGTTCAAGAGCGGGAGAATGTCGGGATTGAACGGTTCGCCCAGGCCGCCGAGCTTCAACGTGCCTTCCTTGAGACCCCAGAAGCGAATGCCCGGGCGCCAGGTCCCGTCGCGGACTTCCAGCAGGATCTTCTCGTACAGGCCGCTCCAATCCTCCCAGGATCCCGTCACCGCGATGTCGCGCCACGGCTGCCACGGCATTCTCATGCCGAGGACGAAGACTTTTTTCGCGGGGGAGGAGGCGCGGCGCGCGGCCTCGAAGAGCCAGGGAGAATCCGCGGGGGCGAACACGTCGCAGCCTTCCCGGATCAGGGCCTCCTCCGCCGGACGCGCCGCCGGGCTCCAGTAGTCTTCCCCCAGGAAACGAACGATCACGACTGCTTTGGGGTTGACCGCTTTGACGCCGAGGGCGAACTCGTTGATGATCCTGTGCCCGTTCGAGCCGCTGAATGCGGTTGGGAAAGCGATCTTCCCGCTTCTGCTCAGGGCGCCCGCGAGCAGGCCCATGAGATAGTAACCATAGATGTCGTTGAAGGCGTACATCCCGACGTTCGGCGGGCGGTTCTCGCTCCAACCATGTTCCTCAAAAATGACGTCAGGATGGTTTGGGGCAGCGGCCTGAACCTGAGGAAGGAGCCAATCGTCGGAGGTGATGATGAGGCGGCAGCCCTGCTCCTTCACCAGGCGCTGGACCGCAGCCGCGAAGCCCTCCGGCGGGACTCTTTCCACGAAGAACGAGGCGAGCCAATCCTTGTGCTTCTCCTGGAGGAAAATCCGGGCCGCCTCCGGCGGATACGGCACGCCCTGCCAGCTGGCGTCGAGTCCAGAAATGAAACCGACGGAAAGCTTTGCCGCAGCCCCACCCTGGGCGGGCTTGCCCGGTTGCGAGGCGACGAGTGAGGGCCCCCCTCCTCCGGCCAGCTTCCCTCCCACGGCGCGAGCGAGGTCCAGGAGTATCAGGACCTTTCCCTGGCCTGTTTCGGAGGTCTGGGCGGTGATCACGCCGGTTTTGACATCGATCATCTTGGCGACCAGAAAATAGCTGTCCGCCACGTACTGCGCCCTGCCGGCGACGACGTAATCGGCGCCGAGGTACTGTCCGACCTTCACGATCTGCGCGTCGCTGACCAGCCCGGAAACCTGGAATTCCTTTTCCTTGAGAACCTGAGCGACGAAGCTTCGATCGAGCACCGTAAAGGCCTTGGAGGCGACCATTTCTTCAATGATCATTTCCGTGACGGGAACGATCACGGACGGATCGATCTCCTTGGACACGACGACATCGAGCACCGCGACTTTGGGAGAAGCCACTAGCTGGAAGGGAAACAAAAGAACCGCGAGCAGGACCGTGCTTCTTTTCATACCCCAATTGTATATCGGCGTCACCCTGCATGCAATTCCATGGCTTGACAGGCGGGGCCGTGTGCTCGGAGTATTGAGGACATGCTCGAACCTGTTCGCTTCCAGAACATCAAGTCCGCCGAAGGGTGCCGTTACGACGCGGTGGCCCTGGGGGAGGTCATGCTGCGCCTGGACCCCAGGGACGTGCCCGTGGCGCGGATGCGTGACGCGGTACGGGTGTTCCAGGGCGGCGGGGAGACCAACCTGGCCTGCGGCCTGGCCTACACCTTCGGCCTGCGCGCCGCGGTGCTGACCGCCCTGGTGGCCGACGACATCGGGGCGAATATTCGCAATCAGCTCCGAGAGGCGGGGGTGGATACCTCCCGCATACTATGGTGGAGCACCAAGGCCGGCGGGGACCGGCGCTCCACGGACCAGAAGGGCAGCCTGCACAACGGGATCAACTTCACCTACAACGGGGCGGGCCTGCTGGAGTCCAGTACCCTCTACTACCGCGCCCACACCCCGGCCACCCGCCTGGCGCCGGGGGATTTCGACTGGGATGCCCTGTTCGCCACCGAGGGCGTGCGCGTGTTCAGCACGGGCGGGATCTTCACCCTGATCGGGGAGCGGACCGCGGAGCTGGCGCTGGAGGCGGCGCGCAAGGCGGCGGAGCACGGCGTGTTCGTGGCCGCGGACCTGAACTACCGCTCCAAGGTGGAGCCGGACCGCGAAAAGGCCCGCGCCGCCAACCGGCGCCTGGCCCCCTGGATCGGCTTCCTGGTGGGCAATGACTCCGACTTGTCCGACGCCCTGGGCTTCGAGACCCGGGTGGCCGCCGGCGCCCCCTTCGAGGAGTGGCTGACGGCCTACCGGGAAACCATCCGCGCGGTCGCGGAGGCATTCCCTGCCTTAAGCCTGATCGGCACCCAGTGGCGGGAGGCCACCAACGCCGACCAGGTCGGCTGGGGGGCGGTGCTGTACGACGTGCGGGCGGGGCGCTGGCACACCGCCCCGCTGCGCCGTGGGGTGCCCATCCGCGACCGCACCGGCGGCGGGGACTCCTTCGCCTCGGGTGTTCTGGCGGCCTTGCTTCAGGGCCGGGACCTGGATACAGCCGTGGCCTGGGGCGCGGCGCACGGCATCCTGGTGCAGGAAACCCCGGGGGACATCAGCATGGTCGGCCAGTCCCAGGTGGAGGCGGAGGCCCGGCGGGCCGCCTCCGGGGGCGGGGTCAAGGCCAGCCGCTGAAAGCCCTGGGGAGCGGGGGCTTCCGGTCCGGGCTTCATCCCGCGGACCAAGGGGTCTACCTGCTGCTGGTACCCGTCGCCCGCCGGCTGCGCGTGGCCTGCGGCGCGCTGGGGCGCCTCGACCCGGGATGGGCCGAGCCCGAGATATGGTTACGCATAGTACACGTCGCCCTGGAAGGCCACAAAGGCGCGCCCTTGGCCGCCTACCGCGAACAGAACGTCGAGATCGCCCTCGGGCCCAAGGGGGCCTTCGAAAACGGCAACATCGGCACCCTGACGCGCCGTGAGCGCACCGACCAGGTCGTGAAAGCCGTGCCACCTCGCCGGGGGAAGCCCAAGCCGCCCAGGGAGCCCAGGACGCCCCGGGTGGTCGAGCTCCTGCGGAAGGCCATCGAGTGGCAGGCCCTGCTGGAGTCTGGCGACGCCACCAACCAAGCCGACATCGCCCGCCCGGAGGGGATCACAAGCGCCCGCGTCACCCAGGTCATGGGCATGCTCCGCCTGGCCCCCGAAATCCAGGACCACGTCCTGTCCATGCCCGATATGGTCCGTCTGCCGGCGATCAGCGAGCGGGCGCTGCGGCCCATCGCCCAGATCGAGAACGCCCGAGGGCAGGTAGACGAATTCCAGATGCTGCTGTCCTTGCCTACTTCTTGAGCTTGCCCTGCATGGCCTTGTTTACGGACTTCCCGCCGGCCTTGACGTTCGCCACCGAACGGCCGTACTGATCACGGGCCACGGTGTCGATGATGACCTCTTCGCCTTGAATCAGCTTTCGCAGGGCCTCTGTGGCCTTGGCAGCTCCCGGCTGGCCTTTCTCTGGCGCATCCACGTTTGCCAACCGCACCGGGTTCTTCCGGCTTGCCGTCTCAAACGTGTCGCCATCGATGACCTTGGTGACCTTTTCCCTGCGTGCCATGTCTTTCACCCTCCTACTTCTGTTCCGAATCCCCCTCCGGCATCCGCTCGATATCCGCCTCGTCCAGAGGCTCTTCGACCGCGTTCCGAAGCCACGAAGGATCGAATCCTTCCGAAGACGATCCCTCGACATTGACGGTGACCTTGCTGTCGTCTGACTTGTCCGCCAGATTGGCGATGGCGGGAAACGCCTTGAAGACCTGGTCCCTCGTCGCCTTGAACTTCAGTCGCACGACGTTCTGACGGCCGCCCCCTGGCACACCCGGCGGCGTCGGAGCCGTGACGGTTGGACCGGCGGGTGTCGGGACACCTGGCCCCGGCCCGGGAACCTGCGGTCCTCCGGGAGTGGATCCCGGAGCCGGAATCGCTGCGGCCTCGGGAACGGCTGCACGAACCATGACGAACCCGGATTCGAAGTCCACCTCGTCTTCGGCGAGCGTCCTTCCGACCACCACCTTGTCCCGGCCTACCTGGAACTTTCCATCCGAGCCCAGCGCCGGCTCTGATCCGCTGGTGTACGCGAAGGTTCCCTCCGTCACCCCTCGTGCGATGGCCTTCCGCAGGACGCTCGAAGACTCGAGACGTGGCGGCGCGATGTCCCTGAAGAAGGACTCCAGCACCTCGGACGCCTTGATGCCCAGCATCGGCGGTTCGCCCTGAGCAACCGGCTCTCCCAACTTCACCCGCTCCGCGATCTTGCGAGGGGTGACCGTGCCATGCACGCGCGGGGTCCCCACGCTCGTGAGAAGCTCCATGATTCGCTGCTGAATCCCGGCCGCCTGAAGGGGCCGGCCACCACGCTCCACCCGTTCGACGTCGAGCTCACCGCTTTCCACGCGGGGCAGCCACACCGCCGCGTACAGGTCGCGGAAACAGGACTCCGCCGCGGCCTCTTCGGTGCGTCTCCTCTCCTTCAGCTGGTCCAGCCGGTCCTTCGTCAGTCGCAGCTGCTGCTTCTTGGCATCCACGCGCTCGATGGCCAGGAGGTACCGCACCGCGCGGCGAAGCGCCTCGATTTGCTTCTTGTCGGGAATGGCCAACCCGAGACCGTTGCGGTAGCGCCTCGGACGATCCCCGTACTTCGACAGTAACTCCTTGGCCTGGCGGTCCTGGTCCGCCTTGCTCTCCCCCGCGAACTCAAGCGGAAGGTAGGCCACCAGAAAGCGGGGGTCTTCATCGGGAATGTCCTGGCTCTTCCCGGGCCAAACCACGGCCGTGTGGTGTCCGGCGAGCCGAGCGTCGAGCATTTCCTTGGTCTTGTCCCAGACGGGGCCCCGTCCCCTTGCTTGGGCTTCCTCGCGGGACACGCTCTGTTCCGCGTCTTCGATGAGCTTCGTGACGTTGGGGTCCTTCTTGAAGCAGTACCGAACTCCGTCGTAGTGGAGGTAGAGACACGCGTTGCGGAGCTCGGAAAGCACCGCCGTGGCCGTGATGTTGTCGAGGTCGGGACCCACGCACGCCGCGAGAAGCTCGCTCTCTGTCACGCCGGGGGGGAGGGTTTCGGCGTCACCCGCTCCTTCGCGCCGGAGTCCGCCGAACGAGTACAAGAGGATAGCCGTTGCGAGGCGGGTCGCCGGTTTGACGCTGGCCAGCGCGGGCGTCTCTCGCGCCATTCGCTCATCGATCCGCTTTGCCCGGGCGTTGGGCCCATCGATGTCTGCCGTGATCACCGGATCGTAGTCGTTCTGAACGCCGAGTTCCTTCAGCATCTTGATCCGCACGTCCACGTCTTTGAGCGGCACGTCGCCAGGACCCAGGAGCGGCTGGGCGCCGCCGTTTCTTTTAAGAGAGTGCAGGCACGAGGCGAGAAAGCGAAGCGCGCCCCGCGTCCGCTGGAAGGCGTCAACGGCAGTCCAACGCTCCCGCATGACATCGATGAGCGCCGGGTGGAAGGGGTAGGCCCCGCGCATTCGGTTACGGAGCAGGCGGCCTTCTTCTTCGGCCTGCTGCCGTTCGGCGGGCGTTTCGGCGTGGGCCCTCTGCATTCCCGTGACGACTTCTTGATACGAGGTCGCAACCTCGGTGGCCAAACTGTTGTCCGGGGCAGCGCCAAGGAGGCGACGCTGCAGAATGGGGAGGATCTCGTCCCCCGTGACCGGCTCCCGAAGCTGGTCGACTCGCGCGGCGAGCTTGTCGATCTCGGCGAGCAAGGCGACGTTCCCGAGCGCCTCCCGCGCGCTCCAGGCCAGCGAGAACACTAGCGCCGCGTTCGTGCTCCCGGACACCTCGACGGTCAGGTTCTGGAAGAAGTCCTTGGCCTGTCGCTGGAGGGTCGAATCGAGCACGCCCACCGCGGCCGCTCGTTCCATGTACTTCAGCACCTCATCGAGCAGGAGAAGGACTGGACGTCCACCTGACCCCTTGGTGAGAACATCTCGGATCACGTCACCGCCAGGAGCCACCCGATCCTGGTCATGTTCCGCCACGATTGGGAAGGCTTTCTCCGGGTCGATCTGCCAGGCGAGCCAGCCCCACATGGTCCGGATCGTGCGGCCGCCTTCGAGCTCCTTTCCGTTGCGGGCGTCGAACTTCTCCCCGTCGAATACCGCAACCGCCACGTTCTTGGGCCGCGCAAACCCACTCCCTTCGGGTATGCAGTCGAGGGCCTCCCGCTTGCGGGCGGCATGGAGGAGCGACGCCAGGGTGTGCGACTTCCCACCGCCGAACGGCGTGCGGAGCTTGAGCACACGGTTGTAACCTGACTTCCCCACGAGTGATGCCAGGACTTCCTCGAGGAGCTTCCTAAGATCGGACGTCAGGTACGTCGCCCGGAAGAAGGCCTCCGGGTCTCGGTTCACGACCGGAACGCTGGGGTCACCCGAGGCAATGGCTCCGAGATCGATAGCAAAGACCGCCTCTGTAAGCGTACCCCCTTCCACATCGGGGTGCAGCTTAACAAGGTCAGTCCACGGGCGAAGGGCTCGCGTGCTCAAGGGTTTTCCTCCATATCGAAAAGGCTCGGGCCGGTATCGGTGTTGCGCTTCTCGGGCTGAATCTTCGGGTAAAAGACCCCGATCACTACCCAGGTCTTCGGATGGGCGAGGATGGTCCCCACGAAGAAGTGAGTGTTCTTGTCAGCGCCGCAGATTTCGTATAAGAACCGCTCCCGAACCTTGTTTGTCGCTTCTTCGTGCGAACGGCCCAGACCCACGTTCCTCCAGAAAAGCCTGCCGACTTCCCAGTCCTCGATCATCATTCGATGGCCCTTGCACCGCGAGTCATCGCACTCGAACTGGTAGTGGAACTTGAAGGGCACCTTGCGGGGAGGCTCTTTGCTGACCGTGCGGGTCTCCCAAAGCCTAGCCTGCTGGAGCGCCGCCTTGAAGCCGGCCTTCCACTCGGGATCGTCGGCCGAGATAACGAGGTCATGAACCTTCTTAGGTTTGAAAACGCCCAGGGACGTCCGGTCGGCCTCCCGGCGGTCGTTTAGCTCTTCCATGGAGCACGCCTTCTTCGCCAAGGCATAGCGGCCGCGCTCCGCCCAGTTCCCCGGGTTGCTCTTGATAGGCTCACCCAGCTTCTTGATCGAGTCACAGTCCGGCCGATAGCTCTCCTTCCGGACATCACGCCCTCGGTGCTTCTCGGCGACCACCTCGATCCACTGGTACTTCTTGTACTGCTTGCTGAACTCCAAGTCGCGGAAGTTGACCGGGTACAGACGGATGAAGTCTCCGGTCTCCGTTACTCCGGCCGTGCAGACCAGCTCATCGTACTTCGCCGACGGAATCGGATACGTCTTCACAGTGATGAGCACCTTGAGCTTTTGCTTCTTGTCCGCGCCGGCCATCATAGGTGAACCACCTCCAGGCCGGTCGTCTGCGCCACGGCCTCGGCCAACCGGCTTCGGTGGCAACAACGGACGTCCTTCTCCACGCAGACAAGGACCGAAGGCTGCCGGCGCATGAGGCGGCCCACATCTTCCACTTCGGCCGAACGGTCAGGTAGCATCGTCTGCTCGTATCGATTGAGGAGGCGCTGATACGAGGCAAAGCCGTTCAGGCCGGCCCGGGCGTTGCTGGGAATTCCCAAGCTCGGCACGTGGCGATATTCAAGTCCCAGCTTCTTGCAGAACTCGCCGAATCGTAGGCCAGAGAATCCGTACTTGCGGGAAACCGGATTCGCTCTGACGTCGACGACTAAGTCGATGCCTCGCTTCAGGAGGTCGTTGAAGAAGGCATCCACAGACCTCCCCTCGTACCCGGCCGTGTAGACGGCGGGCGGAGCCTTCTTGGGACGCCGGATTGATGCTACGCGGCGATCGGGCAGCTTGCTGTTGAGCGCAAACCACGGATACCTGCTGTAGACGTCTCGCACCAGGGCGCTCTGCTTCATCCGTCCGTAACTTTTGAGCACGTCGGCCACAGCAACCTGAATGAATGCAGGAAGCTCCTCGGCCTCCTTCTGTGCTAGGTCGAGGGTGCGCCCGCAGAGCGCGATGCGCTCTTCCTCGGTCGTCACGTACCCGCTCTGCTGGAGGCTACCGAGGTCCCAGTAGAGCGTGAAAGAGAAGGGCCCGTAGTTGTACGGCACGAAGTCGTAGAAGCTCGGGACCCTCTCCAGGCCGGTCTCCTGGCGGAGCAGGAAGACGAGCTTCACGAAGACCGTCGGCGACAGCGGCTTGCCGGCCTGCGAGAGGAGGCTCAAGACTGTCTTCTGCCGTATCAGCACGTATTCTCTCCCGGGCGCGCGTCCATGCTACTTCCTCCCCATGTCGAACAACGTGCCTTCATCGGCAGCGAGACGCTGGTCGATGAGCGCCCGCCAGTTGGCGACCAGCTTCTTCAAGGCCGCCTGCTCGGCCGCTGTCGTGGCCACCGTGTGCTCCGCACCCTCATCCTTCTTGCCCGCCAGCGCCGTTCCAGCCAAGGCCTGGGCCACCAGACGCAGGCGTTCCCGGTCCGGCCGCGCCTCATCCAGGAACCGATTCAGGATGCGGGGCTGGTTCTCCACAATCCATAGGATGCGGTGTAAGGCGTTGATGAGGGGCGCCGGCGCTCCGTCGTCCTCCGGCATTCCCAGCTTGTCATCTTCCCCCCGCTCGGTGAAGTCCCGCAGGCGGTACTTCCCCTTCTTCTTCTCGACCAAGGCATGCCGCCCGGTTGAGAGGCCCTTCTGCCCGTCGAGCTCCACGTTCTGCCCGTAGGTGAAGACGATGGCCTCGCCGGCGTCCATCTCGGCCGCCTTGTAGGCGTAGCGCCAGAGCACATAGAACCGGCTCGGCCCGTCGACGGCCGCAACGCCGCTGCCAGCCATGCCGAAGATTTTCTCCAGGAGCGTCTCCAGCACGAATCCCTCCACCTCGGCGAGGAACTTCTCAGTTGGCACCTCCTCGCCATTGGCATACTCGACCCTCACGAAGCGTGTGAAAGCGCGCAAGCCCGCCCCCACGGCGGCGATCACCAAGTCCGCGCCCGTTATGCCCATCTTCCAGAGGGTATCCACCCGCTCGCGGACGATTTTCTCCAGCTCGGGACGGACCTTGTTCTCGTAAGAGCCCCTCGATTCGCCTTCTCGCTTCCGTGCGACCAGAAAGATGCTGGAGGCGAGGGCCGCGGATTCCTGCGACATCAGTCTCCCGCCGAATTCGGTATCGAGTGGCCAAGCCTCGCTGACTGTAAAACCCGCTCGTCGCAGCGCGTCCACCAGCGTAGACCAACCGAGTGTCGTCTTGTGGGCATAGACCACCACCAAAGGGCCTCCCGGTTTCAGGACACGCCTCGCCTCTTTGAAGGAGGCGAGCATTATCTCCTCGTAGGCAGAGCTGGCAGCCTTCATGTCGCCATCGAATCGCGACGACAAAGCGGTGGCCTCGCTCTTCTTGGGCGTTAATTCCGAAGAGAAGTGGTCGGGGTACAGGCTCCCTATGGATCGCTTCAGCCAGACGTAGAAGAAATCGGACAGGTCTCCATAGGGCACGTTGTCGTAGTACGGCGGGTCAGTGACAACTGCATCGAAGCTCCCGTCGGGCTGAGGCAAGCACAAGGCAGAGCCTCGCTCCACCAGAGCGGGATCAGAGATTCCGTCTAGCTCTTCCACGACTTTCACGATCCAGTCGATAGCTTGATTCATATCGCCCGAGGCATCTCCAAACGGGTTGGTCTCGGAGAAGTCCCACACAAATGCAAGAGCAGGCCGACCGAATGTTGACTGGGTCTTCGTGTATCCGGGGTCCCATCGGCACATCGAGCTGCCGCGGTCGACCATACGGTCAACAAGGATGCCCAGGTAGGCTCCGACAGCCTTCGCCTGCTCTTCGGCCACTCCTTCGTTGCGCATTGCCGAGAATGCACGTCGCACGGCCTCACACTGCGTAAGCAGTGACAGAAGCTGGCGAGGATGGAAGAGAGCCGAGAACTTCGTGAGGCCGTGTCGGGTTGGGGCGGATAACCCTCTTGCATTCGGAGACGGGCGAGTGGGGTTGATCGACTCCTCTGGAAGAGAAAGGCCAGAGCGCATTGTCAGCCCGTTGATCCGGGTCTGAACTTCCTCATCCGATGGGAGGACCCGGTCCGGGAGATCATGGCTCTGCAGAAACGTTGTCCCTGAGCCTCCTGGCTTCCTGCACACAAAGGCGAGATGCTGGAAGCCAACCCTGCCGGCGGCTCCTTCGGACTGCACATAGTCACTATCCGCGACGGTCCCGCAAAACGGACAGGTGGCGTTGCCACCCTCTGAGCCAGCAGCAGGGTCAAACCCCAGGCCCCCTTCAGCGGCCGCCTCCATGACCTCGAATCGCACCTGCTTCTGACCCTTCGGAGCAACGATCTTCAAGGCGACGTATCGTCCCTTCTTCTTGCAGAGCCAAGTCTGCTTGGCGAGGGGGACCGTGGCCCCGCAAGAAGGGTTCTTGCAGCGGACGGTGCGCGTCCAGAGATAGGCAACAGGCACGAGATACCCTGGCGGAACCTCATCCTTCGTAGACTGCCACATGTCCGCCTGATGGAGTGCCTTCGTTCCCTCGAACTTCGGATCGGGAAGGAGCGGGTACAGATCGCCGATATTGGCCCTGACCTTCTCCAGTACCCATTCGCCCCAGTAGCGGATCTCCTCAGATAGCCCGCCCCAGGTCGTCTCGGACTGCAAGTTTTTTGGTCCTGTCATGCCCCGCACGTTCGGATCGGGCTTGCCATACTTCTGCGGGTACACGAGCGTGCAGAGCTCGATGATGTGGGCCACAGGATTGAGGTCGAGCGCGTGGGCCTCGCAGCCGAGCCGCAGGGCCTCAAGTGGAATGGCCCCGCCGCCGGCGAACATGTCCAGCACCCTGGGCCGGGGCGCGCGGCCCTCGAGGATGTCCTCGACCGTGACCGGCTTGCGGGTCTCCTCCGAGAGTCGTTCTGCGTGAGCTTCGAGGATATGCTTCTGCGCTTCGGCAATGGCCTGGGGCGCGCCAGGATACTTGCACAGCCTTTCCACGAACTTCGCCGCGTTCGCGCGGGTCAGGCTGTCCCGCTTCTGCTCCGGGCCGTTCGCCGGGCGGAACCTGCCCACCGGCACCAGGGCCCCATAGACCGCCGCACGACAAGCAACGAGCGGCCGCCGCGCCCACCATAGGTGGAGCGTCGAAATGTGGCCCTTGCGCGGCGATTTCTCGCGCGAGGCCTCGGCACTGATGGCCTGGATCGGCAGGTAGTCCTCGATGAGCCGGCGGTCGTCGTGGGTCAATTATCTTCCTCTACATGCGCGATAACGTTTAGGCTTGGGATCGAACGCCCAAGGAAATCCTTATCGTGCGCGAGCAGAGGTATGCTCCTGTGGACGGCAGTGGCTGCAATCCAGCAGTCCCCTGCTTCAAAGCGGCGTCCTTCTTTCTTGCTGGCTTCCATCACTTGCGCCCACACCTGAGCGAGTTCATAGTCATAGGGGATCACCAGAAAGCGACGCACAAAGGCGTCGAGACCCGTGCGGGCTTGCTCACCCCATTTATTCGCTTCCGCCCACCCCCAAAGCTCAGCGACACTCTGGAAGCTCAAAGCCAAAGTTTGACCCCGCATGTGATGCTCGTACTTCTCCCTGAGCTCGGCCCCCTTCTTTTTTGGGTGCAAGAGGCTTGCCACTGTCGTATCGAGAAGTACAACGCTCATCAGTCACGACCCTCGCTTCCGATCCTGCGACGTGAGGAGCGTTCGTCAAGAATGTGAGCCAGCATTTCATCTGGGTCGTCATCCACAGGCCACAGCGCGCTGATACTGTCGAGATCCTCCGTCGGCTGAACCCCTTGAAGCTCCACCAACTGTTCCAAGGAAAGGGAGGTCCAAAACGGCAGACTCTCTGGTGCGCCCACAGCGCGCTCCTCATCGATTTCATCTTCCAAGGGAAGTATGGATTCAACGTTGAGAATGCGCTCCCGGTTTGGTTCGATAATCGCCTCCCCAACGAGTTTGACCGTATGGAGCCAGACATCCCGCAAGCCATCGAGATGTTCCGGCTTGAAAACGCAAACCCATCGCGTCCCGTCTGCTTCCCAGAGGCGGCCTCTCAGACCACTGTGTCCATCGAGCACCTCTAGCCGTCCGACCTTTTCGACTTGGCGCTGATCGAGCGGTTTCCCAAGCAACTCACGCACCTTATCCCGTAGACCACGGTCAAATACGACCGAGGGAAGGCTTTCATCTTTATGGGGCTCGAACTTGACAGAATCGATGCCGTGTTCCAGGACTTGTCCTAGAAAATCGCATGTCTGCAGCACGCCGGCATCAAAGCCTGTTGGGAGCATTTGCTGGGCTTCTGGTGTTCGCGCCTGGATGGTGTTTATCCCGTTGAGAAATGCTTTAAGACTCTCTTCCCCGATGTATCCGAAGAGACTCAGTTGTCTCGGCGGTTCTGCCAGCTCGACTTCCGCAATCGCGCTGCCCGGCTTCCAGCCGACGACGAAGATCTCGCACAACTCTTCTATCTCTTTCTTCTTTCGCCCCTTTCCAATTGACGATTCCCCGTAGAGCACCTGGCCGATACGCTTCAATGCCTGCTGACTGCGAAGTACGATCGTAACCAGGTCATTAGCCGAAAGACGTGCTTTGCCAACTCTCGGCCTCTCAATCTTGATTGAAAACCCTGGCCGGCGAGAGGGGGAGGGCGTTTCACCTTTGCTTTCTTGATTCATAGCGACTCTCCTATTTCTATGATCGCCTCGGCCGAGATCTCGAAGAACCGCGCGGCTACGATCTCGCGCTTGGCATGGTCCAGTCGAGCAGCGGGGTTCTGGATTCGGACCAGCTCCGGCGTCTTGCCCAGCGGGTCCCACACCACGTAGAGCCAATACGTCTCGGCCAGCTGCTGCGCCTTGTACCATTCGTTCGTGGTCAAGCGCACCGGCTGTCCACGCATCCGCCCCTTGACCTCGACGCGCTTCACGAGCAAATCGCCTGTCGCCTCGTCCGCGACCCTATGCGCCCGCACGTCAAAGCCGAGCTTCAGGTGTCCGACGCGCTCGATACGGTCCTCCGGGAACCCCTCCTCTTTGAGCGCGGCAACTACCATGTCCTCGGCGGCCAGCTCGCTCTTCCTCCGAATGTTCGGATCGAGCTCGTCCGCAAGGTCCGCAAGCTGGCTTTCCGTATCCGCGTCAGGCGCCAAGACGATGGCTGTGGCAACATGACGCACGGGGCCGGTACGGGCGACTCCGAGCCGGTTCAAACCATCAAGGCGCTCCTCCCGCGCCCTCTGAAGCTCATCCACTTGCTTTCGCGCTTCGTCCGCCGACAGCTTGTATTCAGGCTTGCTCGTCGCCTCCGCCGCGAGAAGCATGGCCCGTTCCTGGGCGCGCTTGATCCGGGCATCAAAGGAGCGTTCCAAGTACTCCCGGCAGATGCGGGCAAAGTGCTGCCTTTCTTCTTGGCAGCGAGCGCGGCAGTCCAACTGGTACGTGCTCTTCAGGTAATCCGAGGCCGCCTGCGTGTCCACCGAATCAAGTGTGGCCGGCGGGCTCGCCTGAGGAGGCAGGTTGAGAAGGATGTCGCTCGGTACGGTCTCGAACTGTCCCCGCTGCTCCCGGACTGCCACGAGCTCCCCATGCAGAGGGACGTCGTTGCCCTTGGAGTCCTTACCGCGGATGGAGATCTCGAATAGGTGGAGCCTGTACGGCTCGTTCGTGAGCGGGTCCACGTAGAACCCGATCCCTCCCTGCAGAGTCGCCAACTTCTCGTTAAGTTTTTCGTCGACTGCGGCGTACAGCGGGTGCCCCGGTCCCATGAGGACAGCGTCAACATGGGCGGACTGTTCGAGGTGGTGCTTATGGAACGTGACCTTGCGGTACGAGGGATCGGCCTTGCCCAGCCGATGGATCGACCGGAGCCGCTCTGACCGCAGGTCGGCCAGGACGTGCTCGATGCGCCACAGACCGTCCGCCCTCGGCTCGACGCGAAGGCCGACTTCCTTGGCCGCCGCGATGAACTGCGTCTCCACATAGCGGGGCATCAGCCGCTTCTCCTCGACCTCGAGGTTGCGGCGCTGGAATCCCGTGAAGTCCACGTGGCTCCGGGCCAGCGCGATGCCCGTGGCGTCTTCGTACTCCTTCAACTTGGCCGGATCGATGCGGTCGATCTGGTCCAGGTACTCGTCAAGCCGGCGGGGATCGTATGCCGCCTCCCTCAGCATGTCCGGGAGGTTGACGTCGTTCAGCGACAGCACCTCGCCGATGACATCGAACACGCGACCTTCCAGGGCCTCGTTCATCGTGTCCAGTTTTTCCAACAGGCGGTGGAGGATACGCCCCTCAACGATGGGCTGCCCGTCCTCGGAGTCCGTTGCGACGAAATTGAAGGCGTAGCAGTCCCTGTCCTGGCCGATTCGGTGGATGCGGCCCAGCCGCTGTTCCAGGCGCGTGGGATTCCACGGCATGTCGTAGTTGATCATGAGGTGGCAGAACTGAAGGTTGATGCCTTCGCCGGCGGCCTCCGTCGCCACACAGACCTGGGCAGTGGTGCGAAACTGTCCCTGCGCTCGCTTGCGCTCGTGCGGGTTCATCCCACCGTGGATCTCGCACGTGCTGTACCCCCACCGCTCGAGGTGCTCCTGCACATAGCCCAGCGTCGCCCGGTGTTCGGTGAAGAGAAGGAGCTTGCCCCGGCCGTCCTTGAGCTCGACGAACTGCGCTTCCAAAAGGCACTTTTTCAGGGCAGCCAATTTGGAATCGTTCGCAAGCTCTCGCACCCTCCGGGCCTGTTCAACAAGCTCTTTGAGGGCGGCGATTTCGGCTCGCAACTGCTCCAGTTCCAAGGCTGCCGTGTACTCGTCGACGAGCTGATCGCGGACCTCGTCGTCAAGGTCGTCTTCGTCCTGCTCCGCGTCGGGCATGCGGCCTTGAAGGGCTGTGAGGCGCTTGGCCCGCTGGGCGGGAGAAAGTCCCTCCAACTCGTCCAGGAGGTCCTGCTGCTTCTTGAGACGCCGCTTCAGGGATTCGTGGATTGCGCAGCTCGAACTGACAAGACGTCGCTGAAGGACCGTGCGAGTGAGTGCCGCGGACGACCGCCTCTGGCCAGTCTGCTGGGGGATAAACTCGTTAATGTAGGCCGTGACCGACTTATACAGCACGTATTCCTCGCTGTTTAGCCGGAAGGCAACGGTCTTCGCGTGTCGGTCAGGGAAGAGACGGTGTCCCTTGAGATCTCTGAGGTCTTCCTTTAGTCGACGCAAGGACCAAGGCGAATCCTTACCTAGCTTGAATATGCCCTCACGAATTGAAGCTGCTTGCTTCCCAAGCCTATGGGGCTCTGGGAACAGATCGGGGTCAATGAGGCGCAGAAAATGCGAGAACTTATCTTCATCCCCATGGTGCGGTGTGGCAGTAAGAAGAAGAATGTGGTCGGCTTGTGATGTAAGGCGCCAGACCAAGTCGTAGCGTTTGGTGGTGCTAACCTTAGCATCGCGTCCCTCACCTCCCGAGGTTGTCCTTGCGGAGCACTTGTGGGCCTCGTCGACGACCACCAGGTCCCAGTGCTGCTGCCAAACCCTTTCGCGAACATCTTCTTGCTTCGCATAGTCGAGCGAGGCAATAACCTGGGAGCAGCGTTGCCATGGATTGGTCAACTGCTGTTGGTCTACTGCAGAGAAGATCATATCGAAGGGTTCGCCAAACCACCGGAGCATCTCGTCTTGCCACTGAATCGTGAGCGGCGCGGGGCATAGGATGAGAACGCGCTCAATGGCCTCCCGCAGCTTCAGCTCCTTGATAAGCAGACCCGCCATGATGGTCTTGCCAGCGCCCGGGTCGTCTGCGAGCAGAAAGCGCAGGCGAGGCTGCGGCAGCATGGCTTCGTACACGGCTTCGATCTGGTGAGGGAGGGTACGGATGCCCGAGAGGCTGACAGCGAACTGGCGGTCATGCGCGTAGGCGAGCCGGATACGGGCCGACTCGACCAAGAGGCGCAGCCTTTCTGCATCCGCAGGCTTCGCGGCCGCTGGCGCTTTCTGTTCCGCTCCGAAAACGGTAGCGGCCTCCGTATGCGAGATGACCGCTTCCTCCAGCGTGCCATCGGGCAGTCGGACGCGGCACTCGTAGCCAGCGGAGCTGTCTGTACCAAGAGCCCTGACATCCTCCAAAATGACGGGCACGTCGAAGTGCCCCGGGAGGGATATCCGGCGTCCGATTTGCGATGAAAGGCAATTCTCAGCCATTCCTACTCTTCTTCTTCGCGCTGGACTTGTGGCTTGCCGGTTTCGCTTCTATCGTCTTGGCCGATGGGACAGACCTCGAATCATCTCCGCCGCTGGTCGTTACCCACTCGTCCACCTCCGATAGCTTGAAGCGAAGCAAGCGTCCCACGCGGTGGGCTGGGAAGCGCTTCGAGTCGACCCAACGGTAGATGGACTCCTTGGCCACCCGTAGATGGGCGGCCACCTCCTCGATACCGACCCAGCCTTCTTCAAAAGCCATGTTCGATCCTACCTCGCGCTGTCGAAGAGCGTCTATTCACGACCATGAGGTGTCAGGAGAGTATATGAAAATCGTCTCCCCCCTGTCAAACGAAAGCCGGGGGACGTCCCAAGAGAGAAAGGCCCGACGCGGTGAGGCGTCGGGACCTTTCGGGGTGAGACGTGGAGGCCTGGTTCAGGCCATGGCCGCCCGCAGGCGGTTGGAGAGGCTGCCGCCCTTGTTGCCGACCTCTTCCTTCGGGCCGACGTGCTTGTCGGTGTAGGCGTAGGCGGCCTTGTTGATGGACTCCTTGAGCGCGGCGAGGGGGATGACCGCCTCGGATTGCCGCTGCCCCTCGCACCTTTTCTTCTTTACGGCATCTGCTCAGTGGCGCAGCACGGAGAAGTGCGCCACCCGGGGGGAGGCCAGGCGGGCGAAGTCCGCGTAGGCGAGCTGGATCAGCTCGGTGTGTGAACCGGCGTTGAAGGCGATCGCTTGGTCCCGCGTCAGGGTTTCGTCCACGTACACCGGCAGGCCGTAGAGGTTGCCGAACGGGGGCATGGCGCCGGTCTCGCAGCCCGGGAAGATCTTCTCGAACTCCTCCTCGGCGGCCAGTTCCGCCGCCCCCGCGCCGGCCGCCTTGGCCAGGAGCTCCAGGTCCACGTTGTACTTGGCCGGAAGCACGGCCAGGGCGAGCTTGCCGCTCAGGCGGACCACCACGGTTTTGGCCATGTTCCTGCCCTTGACGTGCGCCGAGGCGGCGATTTCCTGGGAGGCGTAGGCGGTGGAGTGCCGCACGCTCACGTATTTGACGCGGTTCTGGTCCAGGAAATCCTTGAGCTTGGTCACCGGCATGGGTCGTCCTCCTTTTCTACATTTCTACAATAATCATAGGAGAAACGGCTGGCGATTGCAAAAAATCCGGCCTGCTTGCGCGGGGCGCTACTTCGCCCCCAGGGTGAGCAGACAGCCGGACAGCAGCAGCGGCAGCACCGGGATCCCGAGCCACCCCCTGCCCTTGAACCTGAAAGCCTCCTTCAGCCCGCCGGGGCTGTTTCCCGAAAACGCCGTGCCGCCTCTTCCAGCC